>Ga0308166_1000458_pt1 | contig 55848 bp, 45 predicted proteins | sample PhyCR2_2_FD_202137 | JGI IMG/M metagenome (GOLD analysis project Ga0308166, IMG submission 202137) | Phyllosphere microbial communities from UC Gill Tract Community Farm, Albany, California, United States - DLSLCC.R2 | ecosystem: Host-associated > Plants > Phyllosphere > Unclassified | place...
GGCATCATTCCGCTGCAGCCGCAATAAAGCGTCACGTCAGGCAGCGCGCAGGCCGTTCGGCCCGCGCGCTGCCTCATCTTTTTCAAAAGGCGTGGCGGATCCCCAGATCGACGGCCCGGTTGCCCGTGCCGCCTTCGATCGAGCTGCCCACCGTGTAACCCGCGCCGTTGTGGTTGACGATGTGGGCGACGACCGCGTATACGTCCGTCCGTTTCGACAGCGTGTAGCGGTAGCCCAGCGCGTACTGCTGCGCGTCCTGCGCGGCCGGGCCCCGGTCATCCTTCCTGATCGCCGACGCCATCAACGTGTGGGGACCGTAAGGCACCGTTGCGCCCAGCAGCACGTCGCGGCTGTCGCTGGATGCCGCCGGTGCCACCGCGTAGCCGTACGGGTTGGCGGTGTTGCGCAGCAGGGAGCTGTTCAGGCCCTTGTTGCGGCCGTACGCAAAGTGCGCCTTCGCCACCCCGAAATCGTAGGTTGCCGCCAGCACCGTGTTGACGGCATTGCTGGTGTTTTTCAGCACGGCCGTGTCGTTGTTGCGGTTGTGATGGCCGAGGCGCAGCTGCAGCGCGCCGGCGTTCCAGGCCAGCGCACCGCCGAACTGGCGGCCGGCGGCGCTGTCGCCGGAGACTTCGCCCGGCGCATACACCGCCTCGGCCGTCCAGCCGCGCAATACGGGCGACACGTACTTGACGGCGTTGTCCATCCGGCTGGTCCCGTTGCCGGTGGCCGCCATCAGGTTTTTCGTGTCGCCGGCAAAGCCGGAACCAAACGGATCGGCCAGCACGACTGTCAGGTATTGCGGCGTGTACTGGCGCCCCACCGTCACGGTACCGAACTGCCCCTGCAGGCCGACAAAGGCCTGGCGGCCGAACAGCAGTCCGCCCTGCCCCAGCGCGCCTGTATCGGCCTGGAAGCCGTTCTCCAGCAGGAACACCGCCGACAGGCCACCACCCAGATCCTCCGTACCCTTGAAGCCCAGCCGCGAGCCGGTGCCGATACCGCTGGTGAGCTTTGTCGCACCGCCGGCGGCTCCGCCGGATTCGCGCACCACGCCGGCATCGACGATTCCGTAGACGGTGACGGAACTGGCGGCCGCCGCGATACCGGCGGCGCACAGCATGGTGGCCGCGGCCAGGATGGTCCTTTTCATGTGTACTCCTTGTCCGCTTCGGTCACGGCGCTCAGTTGCGGCGTGCCCTGCCCCGGCAGCGCCCCGTAGCCGCCACCGCCCGGGGTCTCGACGACGAACACGTCGCCCGGCTGCATCTCCGTCGTGGCCACGAACGACAGTTCCTCGACCGTGCCGTCGGCACGCACGACGTAGTTGCGGCCGCACTGCCCCGGCTCACCGCCGGCCATGCCGAACGGCGGCACGACGCGGTTGTTGGACAGGATCGATGCCGTCATCGGCTCCAGGAACCGCACGCGACGGATGCCGCCGCTGCCGCCCCGCCAGCGCCCACGGCCACCCGCGTGAGGAGCGATCTCGTAGCTGTCGAGCCGCACCGGATAGCGCCACTCCAGCACCTCGGGGTCCGTCAGCCGCGAATTCGTCATGTGCGTCTGCACGACGTCCGTGCCGTTGAAGCCATTGCCGGCACCGGAGCCGCCGGCAATCGTTTCGTAGTACTGGTACTCGGCGTTCCCGAACGTGAAGTTGTTCATCGTGCCCGGTGCCGAAGCCAGCACGCCCAGCGCACCGTAAAGCGCATTGGTGATGCAGCTCGACGTTTCGACATTGCCCGACACGACCGCCGCCGGATAGCGGGGATTGAGCATCGAGCCCTCGGGGATAATCACGTTCAACGGTTTCAGGCAACCGGCGTTCAGCGGAATCTCGTCGTCCACGAGCGTGCGGAACACGTACAGTACGGCCGCCATGCAGATCGAGCTGGGCGCGTTGAAGTTGTTGTCGAGCTGGGGCGACGTCCCCGTGAAGTCGATGTCGGCCGTCCGGCTGGCGTGATCGACGCGGATGGCAACGCGGATGACGGCGCCGTTGTCGAGCCGGTATTCGTAGCTGCTGTCCTTCAGCGCCGTGATGACGCGCCGCACCGCCTCTTCGGCGTTGTCCTGCACGTGGCCCATGTAGGCCTGCACGACCGCAAGGCCATACTGGTCGACGATGCGCAGCAGCTCCTCGACGCCTTTCTGGTTCGCCGCGATCTGCGCCTGCAGGTCGGCGATATTCTGCGCCACGTTGCGGCACGGGTAGCGTCCCGACTGCAGCAGCGCGACCGTCTCCTGCTCGCGGAACACGCCGGCCGAGACCAGCTGGAAGTTGTTGATCAGGACCCCTTCCTCCTCGACCACGCGGCTGTTGGCCGGCATCGAGCCGGGCGCGATGCCGCCGATATCGGCATGGTGGCCGCGCGAACCGACGTAGAACAGGATATCGCGGCCATCCCGGTCGAACACCGGCGTGATCACCGTGACGTCGGGCAGGTGCGTACCGCCGTGATACGGGTCGTTCAGCATGAACACGTCGCCTGCGCGCATCCTGCCGCGGTTCTCGCGAATGATCGTGCGGATGCTTTCGCCCATCGATCCCAGGTGGACGGGAATGTGCGGCGCGTTGGCCACCAGGTTGCCCTCGGCATCGAAGATGGCGCACGAGAAGTCCAGGCGCTCCTTGATGTTGACGGAGACCGCGGTGTTCTGCAGCCGCAGTCCCATCTGCTCCGCGATGCTCATGTACAGGTTGTTGAAGACTTCCAGCATGACGGGATCGGCATCGGTGCCGATCGCCTTGCGCTGGACGCGCGCCTCGACGCGCGTCAGCACCAGGTGATCGAGTCCCGTGACCTCGGCCGCCCATCCCGGCTCGACGACGTTGGTCGCGTTCTTCTCGACGATGACGGCCGGCCCGCGGATCACGTCGCCCGGCCGGATCGCTTCGCGCAGGTACAGCGCGCTGTCGTGCCACGTGCCGCCCGAGTAGGTGCGTACCGTGTCGTGCGCGCGCAGCGGACCGTCGCGCGGCTCGATGGCCGTCACGACGTCCGCACGGTCGGCCGGCGCGCCGATGGCTTCCACCGAAATGGCTTCGATGACGACGCCCTTGTCGCGCATCAGGAACGAATAGCGCTTGCGGTAGGCCGCCTCGAAGCGGGCCAGCATGTCGGCCACGGTGCCGCGTTGGACCAGGATGACGGAATCGGTGCCGTCATAGCGCAGGTGCGCCCGCTCGACCACGCTGACCCGGCCGCCGTCGACACCCTGCGCCAGCAGCTCGTCGCGCGCGGCATCGGCCAGTTCGCCCAGCGCCTCGTCCAGCGCGGGCATGGCATCTTCGGACAGCGTCAGCTCCATCGTCCTTTCCCGCATCGCCGTCTGGGCCGCGAGGCCCATGCCGTAGGCCGACAGCACGCCGGCAAACGGGTGGGCGAACACGCGCGTCATGCCCAGCGCATCGGCCACCAGGCAGGCGTGCTGGCCACCGGCGCCGCCGAACGTCGTCAGCGTATAGTCCGTCACGTCGTGGCCGCGCTGCACGGAGATGAACTTGATGGCGTTGGCCATGCTGCCGATGGCGATGTCGATATACCCTTCCGCCACTTCTTCCGGCGTACGGCGCTGGCCGGTGGCGCGCTCGATCTCCGCGGCGATCGCGGTGAATTTTTCCACAACGACGTCGCGATCGAGCATCTCGTCGCCATGCGGCCCGAACACGGCGGGGAAATGCGCCGGCTGGATCTTGCCCAGCATGACGTTACAGTCCGTCACCGTCAGCGGACCGCCGCGGCGATAGCATGCCGGGCCCGGATTGGCGCCCGCGCTGTCCGGCCCCACGCGCAGCCGGCTGCCGTCGAAATGCAGGATCGAGCCGCCGCCCGCCGCCACCGTATGAATGCTCATCATCGGCGCCCGCATGCGTACGCCGGCCACCTGTGTCTCGAACTCGCGCTCGAATTCGCCGGCGTAGTGCGAGACGTCGGTGGAAGTGCCGCCCATGTCGAAGCCGATGATCCGGTCGAAGCCGGCCGCCTTCGCCGTCCCCGCCATGCCGACGATGCCGCCGGCGGGCCCGGACAGGATCGAGTCCTTGCCATGGAAGCGGTGCGCGTCCGTCAGGCCGCCGTTGCTCTGCATGAACAGCAGGCGCACGCCTTCCATCTGGCCGGCGACCTGGTCGACGTAGCGGCTCAGGATCGGCGACAGGTAGGCGTCGACGACGGTCGTGTCGCCGCGTGACACCAGCTTCATCATCGGGCTGACCTCATGCGAGGCCGAGATCTGCGTGAACCCCACCTCGGCCGCGATGCGGGCCACGGCCACCTCGTGGGCGTTGTAGCGGTAGGCATGCATCAGCACGATGGCCACGGAGCGCAGGCCCAGTGCGTACAGCCGTTCGAGCTCGCGCCGCACGCCGGCTTCGTCCAGCGGCGTGGCGATCTCGCCATGCGCACCGACGCGCTCCTGCACTTCGACGACCTGCTCGTACAGCAGTTCCGGCAGCACCACGTGGCGGTCGAACAGGCGTGGCCGGTTCTGGTAGGCGATGCGCAGCGCGTCGCGGAAGCCTTGCGTGATCAGCAGCGCGGTCGGCTCGCCCTTGCGCTCGAGCAGCGCGTTGGTGGCGACCGTCGTGCCCATCTTGACCGCCTCGACCTGCTGCGGCGTGATCGGCGCATCGGCGGCAATGCCCAGCAGCCTGCGGATGCCCGCCACCGCCGCATCGCGGTACTGTTCCGGGTTTTCCGACAGCAGCTTGGCCGTCAGCAGCTGGCCGTCGGGGCGGCGCGCCACGATGTCGGTAAATGTGCCGCCGCGATCGATCCAGAACTGCCAGCGCGCCTGCTGGTCGCCATGCTGCGTAATTGATTGGTCCATGTGATTCACTTTCAGGTAGAGGCGCGGGACGGACGTGTGCCGTCCCGCCATGCCGGCGTAGCCGAAAAACGATAGTGGTGGATGGCCTGGTCAGGCTTCGAGCTGCTTGCCGCGGGTCTCCGGCAACGTCAGGGCGGCAACGATCATGACGCCGTACGCGCCCGCCGCGAACCAGCCGATGGCGTGCCCCAGTCCCATCGTCTGGCTTGCGATGCCGATGGCGAACGGGAACACGGCGCCGATGGCACGTCCCATGTTGTAGCAGAAGCCCTGGCCGGAACCGCGGATGCGGGTCGGGAACAGCTCCGTGAGGAAGGCGCCCATGCCGCTGAAGACGCCCGAGACGAGAAAGCCCAGCGGGAAGCCCAGGAACAGCATGACGCTGTCCGTGACGGGCAACCGCGTGTAGGCCAGCGCGATGCCCAGCGAGCCGACAGCAAACAGGATGAAGTTCTTCTTGCGGCCCAGCCGGTCGGTCAGGAACGCGCTGACGATGTAGCCGACGTAGGAACCGAGGATGACCATGGCCAGGTAGCCGCCCGTGCCCAGCACCGTCAGGTGCCGTTCGGTCTTCAGGAACGTGGGCAGCCACGTGGTGATGGCATAGTAGCCGCCCTGCGCGCCGGTCGTCAGCAGCACGGCGCGCAGCGTCGTGCCGATCATCGGCCGCGAGAAGATCTCCGCGAAGCTGCCCGCTTCCTGCGTGCCGGCTTCCTGGCGACGCTGCTGCGCCACGAAGAGGTCCGGCTCGTCGACGAAGCGGCGGATGTAGATCACGAACACGGCCGGCAGGACGCCCAGCAGGAACAGCGCGCGCCACGCCTGTTCGGCCGGCAGCAGCGAAAACATCAGAGCATACAGCAGCGCCGACGCGCCCCATCCCAGTGCCCAGCCGGCCTGCACCATGCCGACCGCCTTGCCGCGATCCTTTGCCCGGATCACTTCGCCGATCAGGATGGCGCCGGCCGTCCACTCGCCGCCCATGCCGAAGCCCATCAGGCCGCGCGCCAGCAGCAGCTGGCCGAACGACTGCGCCAGGCCGCTCAGGACCGTGAAGAAGGCAAACCACAGGATTGTCAACTGCAGCGTCTTGACGCGCCCGATCCGGTCCGACAGGATGCCGGCCAGCCAGCCGCCGATGGACGACGTCAGCAAGGTCACCGTGCCGATCAGGCCCGCGTCGCCCTTCGTCAGGCCCCACGTGGTGATCAGGGTGGGAATGACGAAGCTGAGGAACTGCGTGTCCATCGCGTCGAGCGCGTAGCCCACCTTGCAGCTTAAAAAGGTACGGCGTTCCTTGCTGGTCAGCGCGCGGTACCAGCCGAAGTGGCCGGCACTGGCGGTATCCGCCGCCATGTCCTGTGTGTTCATGCTGTCTCCTTGGTATTGATGTCTGTCGCGGCCAGCGTGGGCGGTGGATCAGAGCGCGGCGAGCTGCGAATTCATGATGTCGGTCACCAGCATGTAGCCCGGTGCATGGGTGATCACGAGCGGCAGCGCGGCGGCGCGAATCGCTTCCTGTGGCGTGACGCCGCAGGCCCAGAACACGGGCAATTCGTCGTCACGGATCTCGACGGCCTCGCCGTAGTCCGGCTGCGCCAGGTCGGCGATGCCGATCAGCGCCGGGTCGCCCAGGTGAACGGGCGCGCCATGGATGGCCGGGTAGCGGCTGGTGATCTGGACCGCGCGGATGGCGTCGTGCGCCTTCATCGGCCGCATCGACACGACCATGTTACCGCCGAACGGGCCGGCGGCCTGGTTCGCGATATTGGTACGGTACATGGCGATGTTCTTCTTCTGCTCGATATGGCGCAGCCGGATGCCCGCCTGCAGCAGCATTTCCTCGAAGGAGAACGAGCAGCCGATCGCAAACACGACCAGGTCGTCGCGCCACAGTTCCCCGATGGACGTGACCCGGCCCGCCAGCTCGCCGTGGCGGTACACGTTGTAGCCGGGTACGTCGGTACGCATGTCGATCGCCTCGCCCAGCGCGGCCATGCGCCAGTCGCCCGGCTCGCCGACCGCCAGCAGGGGGCAGGCCTTCTGGTTGCGCTGGCAGAACAGCAGGAAATCGTGCGCATGAGAAGCGGGCAGGATCACGAGGTTGGCCTGGGCGTAGCCGCCGCACTGGCCGGCCGTCGGCTCGGTGAACTGTCCGGCGCGCACGGCGGCGCGCAGTTCAACTGGTTTCATCAGGACTCCATTCTTTCATCGCGGGGCAATGAAATAAGGATAGAGGCATCGCTGATTACAGACAAACAACTTATTGTTGGCGTCGCTGTATAGTTTTTCTTAACGCCGCGTGCGATTTTGGTGCAAATGCTTCAGGTATTATTGGCACTTCATCACACCCGGCTCGCCATGAACACACGCTTTATCGAAACGCTGGTCATGCTGGCGCAGCTGCGCAGCATCCGCGCCACGGCGCGCGCGATGCATGCGACGCCGGCCGCCATTTCATTGCGCATCCGCGCGCTGGAAGAAGAACTGAACACGGAACTGATCGACCGCGCTTCGAAGGAGTTCCGGCTGACGGCCAACGCCGAGTACCTGCTGTCGCATGCCAAGGCCGTGGTCGACGCCACCCACCGGCTGCAGCATGCGGCGCGCAAGGAAAGCGCCGTGCGCGGCAGGCTGCGCCTGGGCGTGATCGAGACGGTCGTGCACAGCTGGCTCGCGCTGTACGTGCGCGAGCTCAATGCCAGCTATCCCGAACTGGAGGTGGACCTGGTCGTGGATGCCAGCTCGGTGCTCGAGAAGCGCCTGCGGGCGCGTGAACTCGACCTGGCGCTGACGATCGAAGGCAGCAACAGCGGCGACATCACCTCCGAGCCGCTGGCCATCTATCCGTTCCGCTGGATTGCCCGCGCCGGCCTGCTGTCCACGCACAAGGATGGCCTGGTCGGCCGCATGCTGCAGCTTCCCGTGCTGACGTTCGGGCGCGGCACCGTGCCGCACCGGATGCTCGAGGAAATCGTGGCCAAGCTGGCCCACCTGAACGCCATGCCGCCCGAGCAGACCCGGATCACCGGCTCGCCGTCTGTCGCGGCCATCATCCAGCTGGTGCAGGACGGTTTCGGCGTTGCCGCCATTCCCAGCCTGTTCGTCAGCGGCCAGCTCGAAAGTGGCGAATTCGTCGAACTGCCCGTGCAACCGACGCCGCCGTCGATCTTCGTGTCGATGAGCCGGCACGCCAACGCGGACATGCCGGTGCACGCGGCCGCCACCGCGGCCCGCGTGGCCTGCGCCGCCTACTGCGCCAGGGTCAACAAGCGCTATATCGAAGCGCTGTGCTGACGCTCAGAACACCCGTGCGCTGCGGTAGACCGGATACAGGTTGAACCGCTCATCCCACGAAGCATGACGCTTCGCGAAAAACTCCAGCCGCGCGCGGGGATTTTTTGCGAACGCGGGATCGCTCTCCAGCTTTGCCTTGAATGCTGCCGCCACCGCCGGGTCCTGCAACTGCTCGCGCGCCACTTCCTCGGCGACGTATTCTTCCATGTACTCCTTGCGCTCGAACGACACGTTGAACATGCCCCACGCGGCCAGCGAATCGGCGCCCTGCGGCTCCAGCATCGTCATCACGAGGCGGGCCTTCGGCTGGGCGATCGGCACGAACAGCGCGCCGGCACCGATGTCGCGCGCTTCCTGGTGCCAGCTGCCGTCCAGCGCCATCATCTGGTGACCTTCGACGGAACCCGGCGACAGCTTCGTGCTCTCGGCGCGGAACGCCTCGACGTCCACCTTGCCCGGCGCGGCGGCCAGCAGCTTGAACGTCACGCCATGCTGTTTCAGCTTCGGCGCGACCAGTGACGCCTGCGCGGCCGGGACGATGTAGCCGCCGGCCGGCGCCGTGATCAGGCGATCCGGCACGACCTCCTCGCGCAGCGGCACGGTCCACTTCTGCGGCTTCGTTTCGTCGTACTTCGTCCAGACGCCGCCCGACACGTCGGACGGCGTGCGCGTGTATTCGTAGCCGGCGAAGTCGATCGTTTCGGTCTTGTCCGTGGTGCGGTAGCTGAGCGGGAACTCACGTCCCGCCAGCGCCGCAGAACGGGCATCCGCGGCCAGCGCTTCCTTGCGCCAATCGGCACCGTGCTGCGCCACCTGATCCATCAGCGAGACGATCGTGTTGTACGTGATTTTTACCCGCGTCGGGTAGTCCTTCCACGAGTGCGTCTCGACCAGCATGCCGAAGCGGTTGCGCAGCTGGAAGTAGCCCGTCGAAAAGCGCGGCGTCGACATCTCGTCGACAAAGCCGGACTGCGGCTCGTCGGTTTTTGCGAACGAGATATAGAAATGCTTCGGGTCGGAGCCCTGCTTGCGCAGGTCGGCCATGACGTTGTCGCGCAGCGCCGTCCCGGCAGCCTTCAGCGCTTCGTCGCCGCCATGCACCGGCTCGACCTGGATCGACACGTCCGGCTGGAACTTGGCGCCATCCGTCACGTGCAGGTCGATGTACGCCAGCGGGTCCCAGCTGTTCACCAGCGCCAGCATGGCCTGCATCTCGGGCGCGTCGGCCTTGACGTAGTCGCGATTGAGGTTGTAGTTCTGCGCCGTCACGCGCCAGCCCATTTCCACCGGGCCGCGCTGGTTCGGACGGTTCCATTTGCCGAAGCGCTCGTGACCGTCGACGTTGAACACGGGGACGAACAGCAGCACCTGCTTGTCCAGCGTGCCATTGGCCGCCTTGCCATCGAGCGCGTGGCGCAGCGCCAGGAAGCCGGCGTCCTTGCCGTCGATTTCGCCAGCGTGAATCCCGCCCTGCACCAGCAGCACGGGCACGTTCTTCTTTCTTGCCGCATCCGCCGTCAGTGCACCGGTCTTCGACACGGCCAGCGCCAGCATCGGCCGCCCTTCCGGCGTGCGGCCGAACTCGAAGCAGCGCACGGCCTTCGGATAGGCCTTCTGGAAGTCGGCGCACAACTTGACCACTTCATCGTAACGGCCGGTGTTCTGGAAGGCGGAGCGCTCGGCTACCGTGGTGAGATCGGCTGCGGCATGGCTCAGGGGGGTGGCGGCGAGCAGGGTTAGCGACAGGACTGACGGCAGGGCGGTACGAATCATTCACGAAGCTCCAGTGGAATAAAAAAAGGCCGGCATCTGTGCGATGCCGGCCGGGTCATTATAGTGAATCCGCAGCGCGCCGCGGCGACCGTGATCGATCAGTAGAAGTGCGGCCGCTCCGGCGCGAACAGCATCGTGCTGGCGGCCTTGCGCCACTCTGCCGGCGCGCGGTCCTTCTGCAGCACGACCCCCGCGGCATACGCATACAGGCGTGCCTCCGGGGCGACCCGGCCCAGGGCCGCTTCGCATTCACGTCGCGGCTTGCCGGCCTTGACGGCCTGCAGAAACCGCTCGATGGCGGGCATGTCGTCGAAATACTCGCCGGCCGCCTTCAAGTACGGCGTCGCGTCGCGGCCCTGGCGCAGTGCCAGGCCCGCCGTCGGCAATACCGTGGCGGCATCGATGCCCTGCGACAGCGGCATCTCCAGCGAGCGCCTGACCTGATCCGCACTGGCGCCGTCGGAGGCGGCGATCAGGCGCGTAACCCGCGGCTCCAGCGGCGTATCGGCAACCATGTTTTTCGCGGCCGACAGGTTGCCCTCGGCCAGTTCGGCGATGGCGTGCCCGGGCCCGTCCTTTGGTCCGTACCCTTGCTCCATCGCCGTGATCCGGCTCAGCCCGGGAGACATGCGCACATAGGAGCCGATGTCGGCTGCGGCACCGTGCTGGAAGCGCTGCAGCCGCGCCGCCATCAGGATCAACTGCTCACGCATGGCCGGCAGCTTGTCGATCAGCTGCGGCAGATGGAGCGCCGCCGCGCGGAAATCCCCCTGGTCCAGCAGGTCGCGCATGACGGCGAAACGCAGCCAGGCATTGGCCGGCCAGTGCGCCAGCGCCGCCTTGTACGCTGCCGCCGTGGCGTCGCTGTCGGGACGGCAGCGCAGGGCCAGGTAGGCCAGATTGCCGTTGTCCGGCGCGGCCTTGGCACGCGTGGCGTCGGCCGCACAGACCACGTCCTTGTTGGTACCGGCCGTGTCCTGGCGCAGCCGCAGCAGCGTCATGTCGTCCGGCTTGCGGCGCAGCCGCTCGGCCAGCGTCTTGCCGTAATCCAGCCGCGTCGCGAGACGCAGCCACTCGTCCGAATTCTGTTCCGCAGGGTCGTCCCAGCGGGCGTGGGCCAGTACCGCCTGGCGGCGCGCATCGTCGCTCGGCATTGCCTGCAACTGCGTCTGCGGCTGGCCACCCAGCGCCGACAGCACCGTGCGGGTGCCGGGGCCATATTTCGTCGAGATCGACTTCGGCGGCTCCGCAAACACCACGTCCGCCCGGCTGTCGAGCCAGCGTGGATTACCCTGCGGCCGCTCCGGCGTGCTGCCGTTGCCGCCGTAATGCGCAGTCCACTCCACCAGTGGCGTAACGCCGGCCACGTTGTAGGCATTGGTTCCCGCCGCATCCGGGACGCTGAATTCCTCGACCAGTTCGCCGGCGACGGTATGCGTCGCCACCCGGTGCGTATCGGCCGGCGCCACCGCCAGCACGGCGGTGCTGCCCGCCGCAACCGTCGTGCTGGTGCCATCGATGTTCACCACCAGCGGCGTCAGCAGGCCGTTGTAGATATGGATCCTGCTCGATCCCTGCTGCAGCCCGGCGCCCAGCGCGAACGCGACGATGCCGCCGGCGACCAGCAGCCGCGCGGTGCCCGGCACCCAGCCATCGGCGCGCAGGAAGCGGGCCCACCAGTCCAGCTGGTGGCGGCGCGTACGCTCAGCGCCGACCAGTAGCGTCGGGTACGACGACGGTACGACCGACGGCGCCGGCGCGGGCTGCGGTACCGTGCCGCGCCGCACGTGCAGCGCGACCAGCGCTTCCGCGACGAGCAACTGCTCCAGTGCCGCCGAGCGCACCGCCGCCAGGCGATTGGTCGCCAGCTCGACCCAGCTGTCGATCACCCGCAACCACTCGCCCAGCGTTTCCCGTTGCGCCAGCGGCAGCGTGAACTCGCCCAGCATTGCCGGCCAGTTGCCGTCTGCCTGCAGCCGGGCACACAGCTTTTTATCCATGACAAACGCAGGTGCCGCCTTGTGCAGCTGCTCCAGCAGATAATGCAGGTCGTTGGCGACCATGACGATGCGCGTGGCGGCCTCGGTGCCCACCCGGCGCACGGCCGTCTCGATGCCGAGGACATTGAGCATCACCCCGTGCGCGTCCGCGATATCGGCACCCATGTGCTCCGTGTAGTGCAGCACGGCCAGCAGGCCATCGAGGTAATCGCGCCAGCCGCCGCCCAGTTGCGCCGCCATGTCCTGGTGCCAGCTGCGGCAGCGCAGGTCATGCGCACGCAGCCTGCCTTCCACTTCGTCCAGTTCCTGTTTCGTCCGGGCCAATGCCGCCGGCAAGTCGCGGCGCGAGCAGTCTTCGCCACGCAACTTTACGCGGCCGTTGCGTGCCGATGTCCACCCGGACACCAGCGCCTGCAACTGATCGCGCTCCTCGCGCAGGTTACGCAGCTGGCGCACATCGTCGCGCAGCGCGGGCGGGTAGAACGTCCCCTCCGCCGCCGCGTCGGCGCCAGGCGTCAGCCGACGCAGTTCGGCCGCCGTGGCGGCATGGCGCGTCAGGTCGCGGCCGAAATAGATGCCGCAGTAGCGGCGGTTGAACTGCTCACGACGATAATAGCGGCCGACCTTCTGCAACGTCTCCGGCAATGCTGCCGGGGTCAAAGGTGCTTCGGCGTCGCCGGCCAGCGCGGCACTCATGCGTTCGCGCAGGATGGCCGGCTGCTCGAATACCGACCAGGCGCTGGCACCGTCGATCGGGGCCGCCACATAAAACCGTTTGGCGTTCGCCTCGCGCTCGTGGTTGAGCGGGTGGCTTTGCCACATCTTGGGAGGATGGCCCAGCTGCTCGCGGAACACGCGATGCTGTTCCGGCGCCTCGGCCGGCACCGGTGGCACGCTGCCATAGCTGTCGTCGTCCAGGATCGACGCCATGCGCCGCATGATGTGGCTCTGCACCTCGTACACGTCCGCGACGGCGGTGCCCTGTGCCTTCTCGCCAAACGTGAAGTGCAGCGCGCGCTGCCACGTGTCGTCCGCCGCCTGCAGCCGGTGCAGCGCGTGGATCAACGCGTCGCTGCCCGTCAACGACACGGCCACCAGGTCGGCCTGCAGCTCCATTTCGCGGGACAATGCGCTCTGCATCAAGAGCACCACGCGGAAGGCCATCTCGACCAGCGAGCGGATCGACCACACGACCAGTTGCAGCAGCCATGCGAAGACGCGCAGGCGCAGGTCGATGCGGCCCAGGCCATCGAGAAAGCTGTCGAACTTGTCGCGCTGCGAGACGAGGTGGCCGGCGATCTGCTGCGCCACATAGACCCAGCGGCCCACCGCCATCGAACGTTGCGCGAAGTGACCGAATTCGTGCGCCAGCACGGCCCGCAGCTCGCCCAGCGGCAGCACATTGACGAGCGGCAGGCCGATCTCCAGGTTTTTCTTCGACGGCAGCAGGAGGTTCAACAGCGACAGGTCATAGAACACGGCGGCATTCACGCGGTTCGACAGGAACACCCGATGCGCCCGCGGCGCGCCGGCCGTATCGGCCAGTTCGTGCAGGAACGCGAACAGACGCGGTTCTTCTTTCGCCGTGATTTCCGTCAGGCCGTCGGGCATTGCGCTGCGCACCGAGAAGATCGACTTCAGCATGAACGCACCAAAGAATGCGCAGCAGCCGGCGGCGATCCACAGCATGAAAGGATCGGTGCCGTGCAGTGCCGTACGTCCCAGGCGCCAGGCACTCCACAGGAACCAGCCGGCCAGTGCGAAGTACGCCAGCACGAAGCCCAGCAGGCCCGCAACGGCCAGACGCGCGCTGCGCTTGTAGGCGGGTGAAGGTTGCGCCAGCTGGCCGATCAACTCGGCCGCCGGCTGTGTAAAGGTCTTTACGATGATGTTTCCCCAAAAAATGTCTTTGGGGAAATTCTAGAGGAAGACTTGCCAGATGTGTATCAATTTTGCCCAGACGCAGCGCCAGCCGGACGCTGCGCGGTTGCCAGTGGCGAAACCGCGACAGCTTGCCGATTGCTAGTGACTGTGACCGGCGCGGAACTACGAACCGAAGTGGTAATTCAGCTCGACCCAGCCCACCCGTCCCAGCGGGTTGTAGTTCCCGATCGGGTAGTACGGCCAGCCGCCGGAACGATCCTCCTTCACCTTGTTGAACAGGTTATTCACGATAAGCGACAACGTCAGGCGGTCGCTGAAACGGTAGACGGCGCTGGCATTGACGAGCGTTGTCGGTGTGATGTAACCCGTCTGCTCCGAGTTCGGGATCTTGCCGTAGCGCGTGGCGAACAGCGTGGCCGACACGGGGCCGCGATCCCAGTTGACGCTGGTCGACAGCTTGTCCGGCCAGTCGCTGCTGTCCAGCGCATGCAGGCGATCCTGCACCTCGTCGCCGGCGAACTGCTGCGAACGGCGCGTGAGCGTCTTCGTGTAGTTGCCGCGCACCGTGAACGTGCCGTAGTCGCTCGTGCGCAGCGCGTATTTCGCGCTGACGTCGAAGCCGCTGACGCTTTCCTTGGCCGCGTTGATCGGATTGACGCGGATTTCCTTGATCTCGCCCGGGCGGTTCGGTGCGTTGTCGGCAAAGCGCGTGATGCGGTCGATCGTGTCCACGCACAGCGACGAGTCGCTGTCCAGCCCACCGAGGCGGCATGCCGCTTCGTCGCGCAGCAGCTTGTCCGCATCGAGATTGACGACCAGGTCGTCGATCTTGATGTTCCAGTAGTCCAGCGACACGTCGAATGCGCTGCTTGGCGACCAGACGATGCCGGCACCGTAGGACTTGCCCTGCTCCGGCTTCAGGTCACGGCTGCCGTACTGCACGTAGTCGGCGCCGGGCGATGCATCGGCGTATTCGCAGGAGGCCAGCGGCTCACCGGCGACCGCGCAGCGGTAGTAGTCGGTGGTCGAAGAGTAGTAGCCGGTGCCGCGCGCCTTGTAGATGTAGTTCATGTCCGGTGCGCGGAAGCTGGTGGCGTAGTTCGCGCGCAGCAGCAGGTCCTTGCGCGGCCTGAACTCAAGCCCGGCGTTGTACGTGAACTTGCCGTTGCTGCGCTCGGCGAATTCATAGCGGTCGTAGCGGCCGGCCAGCGTGCCGGTCAGCGTGGACAGCAGCGGAATGTTCAGTTCCGCGCCGGCCGCGTAGCGCGTGCGCGTGCCTGCCGTCACGATGCTGCCAGGGACCACGTTGAAATAGCCTTCGTTGATGCGCGGGTCGGGTGCGTTGGTGAAGCCCTGGCGGCCCGCTTCCAGCACGGCCGCCAGTTGCAGCGGGCCGGCCGGCAGGTCAATCAGCTTGCCGTTGACGCTGGCCGACAGCGTGTGCGTCCACGATTCATCCTTGCTGTCCGCCTGGCCCGTGATCGAGTCGAATTCGGCCGGCGTCAGGCGCCGCGTCAGGCGCGCCGGATCGGGGGCGTAGATGGCGACGCCATCGGCATCCGTGCCCAGGCGCGGGCCGAGGAAGAAGCTGTCGATATTGGCCAGCGCGCGCGGCACGTGGTTCTCGCTCTTGTAGCCGGAGGCGCTGTAGCCGGCCTCGTACTTCCAGCCGGTCTGGCCGATATTGCCCCGCACACCCAGCGACACGGCCAGCGAGCGATCCTCCCAGGTGCGGTCGTAGCGCTCCACGCTGCCCGTCTCCTGCGGCGAGATGTAGCGCTTCCACTCCTCGTAATTGCCCGTGTTCTGGTTCAGGAAGTAGCTGTTGCCGATCGAATCGGCAGTCCACGACGGGCCACGCGTATTGCTGGCGGTGTCGTTGCGGCCCAGCAGGACGTCGGCAAACAGCACGTGGTCGCCGCCCAGGTCATAGGTCGCGCTGGCGAAGGCGTTCTTGCTGCGGTTCTCGGTCTGCAAGGTCCAGTGCGTGTTGGCGGCCTTGCGGCTGGCGCAGTAGGTGCCCGATTTGACGGTGTAACTGAACACGCTGTTGTCGAACATGTCGGCGAAATCGTTGCAGGCGTTGCCGAGATCGACGTACTTGCCCGAGTCGAGATTGCGGCGCGACAGGATGTTCGTCGGCGTGCCGTCGCGTTCGGCCATGAAGTCGCGCTGCAAGGTCGACAGCCGGTCGCGTTCCGACAGCTCCAGGCTGAACACCGTCGTCAGCTTGCCGAACGTCTGGCCTCCCGTGAACTGCACGCGGCGATCGCCCCCGCCGCCGCGCGACGACGTGCCGCCCTTGACGTTGACGTCGAAGCCTTCGGCCTTGGTCTTCAGGATGATGTTGATGACGCCGGCGATGGCGTCCGAGCCGTAGATTGCCGAGGCGCCGCCGGACAGGATCTCGATGCGCTCGACGATGCTGGACGGGATATTGGCGAGATTCGTGAAGTTGACGGTGCCTTCGTAGGCGATCGGGAAGTCGGCCAGGCGTCGGCCGTTCAGCAGGATCAGCGTGTGATTCGGGCCCAGGCCGCGCAGGCTGATCGTATTGGCCGACGGCGTGAACGTGTTGCCGTAGTCGGCGCCCTGCACGAAGCCGCTGTTCTGCGCCTGGTTGTTCAGGGCGTCGAAGACGTTCTTGTAGCCCTGGCGCGTGATGTCCTCGCCCTTCAGGACCGTGACGGCCGACGGCCCTTCCAGGGTGGCGCGGGCGATGCGCGAGCCGGTCACGATGACGGCGGTGGGCGCGGCGCCCGCGGCAGGGGTTTCGGCGTTCGCCTGCGCCGCCTGGGCGTGTGCCAGCAACGGCATGAATTGGGCGCCGATGAGCGCGGCAAGCAGTTTTTTCTTTTTCATATTGGCTGGGTTCTCCCTGGATTTCTGTGGTGTTCCTGGTGGGATGCGAACCATACCAAACGCTCCCCACAGTTGGAACGAATGGTTTTGCGCTAGCTTATGCGCTGACCCATTTTGCCATTTTGCTATCTTCCGCGCCGAAAAAAAAGCCGGGGACAGCCACGATGTGACGCGCTGGCGTCACAAACGTCGCTGTCCCCGGCGTTGCTTGCCGGTCCTTCTGCGATCAGGCCGCGTGCGATGCCGGTGCCGGCGTGTGCGAAGTGTGATATGCCGCCAGCAATGCCGCCTCCTTCTGCTTCGCCGCCTTCAGGTGGCGTTCCTTGACGTGACCGTAGCCGCGGATGTCCTCCGGGATGCGGGCGATCGCCACGGCCGTGGCCAGGTTCTCGCTTGTGAGCTTCGGCAGCAGCGCGGACACCGTGTCGCGATACTCCTTGATCAGCGCGCGTTCCATCTTGCGCTCCGCCGTGTAGCCGAAGATATCCAGCGCGCCGCCGCGCAGTCCCTTCAGCTTCGCCAGGACCTTGAACGCCTGCAGCATCCACGGGCCGAACTCCTGCTTGACCAGGTGGCCGTCCTTGTCGTGCTTTGCCAGCAGCGGCGGCGCCAGGTGGAACTTGACCTTGTAGTCGCCTTCGAACATGCCTTCGATCTTCTGGCGGAACGCCGGGTCCGTGTGCAGGCGCGCCACTTCGTATTCGTCCTTGTACGCCATCAGTTTATGCAGATAGCGGGCCACGGCTTCCGTCAGCCTGAACTGCTTCGGATTCAGGCGGCTTTCAGCCGCACGCACCGTGTCGACGAACTCGCGGTACTGCTGCGCATAGGCCACGTTCTGGTAAGCGCTCAAGAGCTCGACGCGGCGCGTGACGATTTCGTCCAGCGTCTGCGTGCGCTTGAATTCGATCACCTGCGCCGGCGCCGTCATCTTCGCCACAGCCCCCAGATCCACGGCGGCATACCGGCCCCAATTAAAAGCGGACTTGTTGAAGCCGACGGAGACGCCGTTCAATTCGATCGCCTTCATCAGCGCGCCTTCCGACAGCGGCACATGGCCCTTCTGGAATGAGTAGCCCAGCATGAACATGTTCGTGGCGATCGAGTCGCCCATCAGCGCCGTGGCGATGCGGCCGGCGTCGACAAAGTCCACGTGCTCGGCGCCGCAGGCCTTGACGATTTCGCGCTGCGACGAGTCGCCGGGGAATTGCCAGTCCGGGTTTTTCACGAAGGCCGCCGTCGTGGCGCCCGTCGAATTGATCGCGGCCCACGTGCGGCCCTCGCCCATGCGCGACAGCGCGTCCCGGCTGGCCGTGACGATCTGGTCGCAGCCGATGACGAGGTCCGCGCTGCCCGTGCCGACGCGTGTCGAGTGCAGGTCGGACTGGTTGTCCGCCAGGCGCACGTGCGACATGACCGGGCCGCCCTTCTGCGCCAGTCCGCTCATGTCCAGCACGACGGCGCCCTTGCCTTCCACGTGCGCGGCCATCGCCAGGATCTGGCCGACGGTCACGACACCCGTGCCGCCGATGCCGGTAACGAGGATGCCGTACGGCGTGGCCGTCGATGGCAGCACCGGCGCCGGCAATGCGGGCACGTCGCCCGCACCGGCAGCAGCCTTCTTCGGCTTTTTCAGCTGGCCGCCTTCGACGGTGACGAAGCTGGGGCAGAAGCCGGACACGCACGAGTAATCCTTGTTGCAGCTGGACTGGTTGATCTGGCGCTTGCGGCCCAGCTCTGTTTCCAGCGGCTCGACGGACAGGCAGTTCGACTGCACGGAGCAGTCGCCGCAGCCTTCGCAGACGGCTTCGTTGATGACGGCGCGCTTGGCCGGATCGGGGAACTCGTTGCGCTTCCGGCGGCGCCGCTTCTCGGAGGCGCACGTCTGGTCGTAGATCATGGCCGACACGCCGGGCTTGTCGCGCAGTTCCTTCTGCACGTCCATCAGCTCCGAGCGGTGGCGCACCGTGACGCCGGGCGCCCACGCGTAATCGTCGGGGTATTTGTCCGGATCGTCGGTCACGACGATGATCGGCGTGACGCCTTCGGCGGCGATCTGGCGCGAGATCATGCCCGGGTCGAGCGGGCCGTCCACGACCTGCCCGCCCGTCATCGCGACGGCGTCGTTGTACAGGATTTTATAGGTGATGTTGACCTTGGCCGCGACGGCGGCGCGGATCGCCAGGATCCCCGAGTGGAAGTACGTGCCGTCGCCCAGGTTCGTGAAGACGTGCTTCTCGTTCGTGAACGGCGCCTGGCCCACCCACGTGACGCCTTCCGCGCCCATGTGCGTGAACGTGGACGTTTCGCGGTCCATCCACAGCACCATGTAGTGGCAGCCGATGCCGGCCAGCGCGCGCGAGCCTTCCGGCACTTTTGTCGACGTGTTGTGCGGGCAGCCGGAGCAGAAGAACGGCGTGCGGTCCGTCTCCGGATTCGCCTTGGCCGGCACGGATTTCAGCACCAGCTCTTTCGCTTCCAGGAAGGCGATGCGTTCCTGCACGCGCGCAGCGACCGGATGGCCGGCGCAGTAGTGCGAGATGCGGCTGGCGATCGCGCGGGCAATCTGCGCGGGATTGAGTTCGTACGTTGCCGGCAGCAGCCAGTCGCCGTGGCCGGAGCGGTGTTTATTGGACCATTCGCCGGTATCGTCGAACTTGCCGACGACGCGCGGACGTTCGCCGTCCGGCAGGTTGTACAGCTCTTCCTTCAGCGCGTATTCGAGAATCTGCCGCTTTTCCTCGACGACGATGATCTCGTCCAGGCCGCGCGCGAATTCGTGCACGCCGTCCGCTTCCAGCGGCCACGTCATGCCGATCTTGTACAGGCGGATGCCGATGTCGGCGGCGGCCTGCTCGTCGATGCCGAGATCGGCCAGCGCCTGGCGCGTGTCCAGGTACGATTTACCGGCGGTGATGATGCCGATCTTCGGCTTGGGGCTGTCCCAGATGATTTTATTGAGCTTGTTGGCGCGCGCGTAGGCCAGCGCGGCATACCATTTATAGCTGTTCATCCGCACTTCCTGATCCAGCACGGCGTCGGGCCAGCGGATGTTCAGGCCACCGGGCGGCAGCTCGAAGTCGTCCGGCATCGCGATCTGCACGCGGTCGGGATCGAAGTCGACGACGGCGCCGGACTCGATGATGTCGGTCACGCACTTCATGGCCACCCACAGGCCCGTGTAACGGCTCATCGCCCAGCCATGCAGACCGTAGTCGATGTATTCCTGCACGGACGACGGATAGAGTACGGGGATGCCGCAGGCGGCCAGAATGTGGTCCGACTGGTGCGCGGTGGACGAGGATTTGGCGGCGTGATCGTCGCCGGCCAGCACCAGCACGCCGCCGTGCTTCGCGGAGCCGGCGTTGTTGCCGTGTTTGAACACGTCGCCGCAGCGGTCCACGCCGGGGCCTTTGCCGTACCACATGGAGAAGACGCCGTCATACTTCGCGTCCTGAAACAGGTTCGTCTGCTGGGTGCCCCAGACGGCGGTGGCCGCGAGGTCTTCGTTCATCCCGGGATGGAATTTGACGTGATGGGCGTCCAGGTGTTTTTTCGCCTTCATCGCCGTCATGTCGACGGAGGTGACGGGCGAGCCGCGGTAGCCGGTGATGTAGCCTGCGGTGTTCAGGCCGGCCTTGACGTCGCGCTCGCGCTGCATCATCGGCAGGCGGATCAGCGCCTGCGTGCCGGTCATGAAGGCGCGGCCCCGTTCGAGGGTCCACTTGTCGTCGAGCGTAATGTCGGATTGATGCTCGGGCGTGCCTAGCTCCGTACCCTTTTGAGGTGCGTTCATGGGTTTGTCTCCAATATTCTTTCAAAGTGCCAAAGCCGGCGCCCCTTCTGACGAGGGGCTGCCGGCTTGTTTTTGCTGCTCTGTAAAACCAGGGACAGTCCCGTGCGGGGACAGTCCCTTGCGTATCTTACGCCTCTGACCTGGCTGGGTCTTCCAGCACGCCGCGCCTGATCTGGTCCAGTTCAATCGATTCGAACAGCGCGCGGAAGTTGCCTTCGCCGAAGCCCTGGTCGCCCTTGCGCTGGATGATCTCGAAGAAAATCGGGCCGATCACGTTCTGCGTGAAGATCTGCAGCAGCAGTTCGCGCCCGCTTTCGCTGTTGGCCTGGCCGTCGATCAGGATGCGCAGACGGCGCAGCTCTTCCAGGTTCTCGCCATGGTTCGGCAGGCGACGGTTCACCAGTTCATAGTACGTCTCGATCGTATCCTGGAACGCGATGCCCTTGTCGCGCATACCCTGGATCGATGCGTAGACATTGTCGGTGCCCAGCGCGATGTGCTGGATGCCTTCGCCGTGGTATTCGTTCAGGTACTCGGCGATCTGCGACTTGTCGTCCGACGATTCGTTGATCGGAATGCGGATCTTGCCGCATGGGGACGTCATCGCCTTCGACTTCAGGCCCGTCAGCTTGCCTTCGATGTCGAAGTAGCGCACTTCGCGGAAATTGAACAGGCGCTCGTAGAAGCCGGCCCACTCGCCCATGCGGCCGCGGTAGACGTTGTGCGTCAGGTGGTCGATGTAGGTCAGGCCATTGCCGACCGGGTTCGGATCGACGCCGGGAATCGCGACGAAGTCCGCATCGTAGATGCTGATGTCGCCGATGCTGCCTGGCGTGACGCCCTTGTCGGCGTTCTTGCCGCGCCAGCGGTCGACGAGGTACAGCAGCGAATCGCCCACGCCCTTGATCGCGGGGATGTTCAGTTCCATCGGGCCCGTCTTGTTATCGAAACCCCAGGCGCCCATTTCCAGCGCCTTGTTGTAGACGAAGGCGGCATCGTCGACGCGGATCGCGATGGCGCAGACGGACGGGCCGTGCTGGCGGGCGAAGCGCTGGGCGAACGAATCCTGCTCGGCATTGATGATGAAGTTGATCTCGCCCTGGCGGTACAGGGTGACATCCTTGGTGCGATGGCGGGCGATGGCGGTGAACCCCATGTTCTCGAACAACGCGCCGAGTGCCTTCGGATCGGGCGCGGCGAACTCGACGAACTCGAAACCATCGGTTCCCATCGGGTTGTCCCAGGGCGTGAATTGCATGCTTGTCTCCTTATCAGAATAGCGCACAGTATAGACCCCGTTTGAAAGAATTAAATTGCAAACAATTCCCAAGGACACCGCATTTGAGCAATAATATTGCCATAATTAGCTTCCAACGAGGGATTCATGACCAAGATCGCGCTCGACAAGACCGACCGCAAAATTCTCGGCATTCTGCAGGCCGACGGCCGACTGTCCAACCAGGACGTGGCCGAGCAGGTCAGCCTGTCGCCATCGCCATGCCTGCGCCGCATCAAGCGCCTGGAAGAGGAAGGCGTCATCCGCCAGTACGTGGCGCTCCTGGACCCGGACAAGATCGGCCTGGGCCTCTTGGCCTATGTGAACGTGCGCCTGGAAAAACACAGCGACGCCGCCGCCCACAGCAACGCCCGCGCGCTGGGCGCCCTGCCCGGCACGGCATCGCCACGCGAGGACTTCGCCGTGGCGGTCGAGCAGTGGCCGGAAGTGGTGGCGTGCTATGCGATGACGGGAGAAATGGACTACCTGCTGCGCGTGCACGTGGAAGACATGGACCACTTCTCGCGCTTCATGATGGCGACCCTGCTGCGGCACCCGGCCGTGCTGGACGTGAAGTCGAGCTTTGCGCTGCAGCGAATCAAGGACACCACGGCGCTGCCGCTGGTTTAAAGGTGACTGTCACCGATTTTCGAAAGTCTTTCTCGAAAATGGGTGACTGTCACCGGTTTTCCACCGCGCTGCCGCTGGTTTACAGGTGACTGTCACCTATTTTCGAAAGTCTTTCTCGAAAATGGGTGACTGTCACCGGTTTTCCACCGTGCTGCCGCTGGTTTGATTTTTACGTCGGGGACTGGCACCGATCACAGGGCCGGAGGCCCCGAGATCGGTGCCAGTCCCCAGCACATCATGCTTTGGGTTTGCGCGGGAATTTGTCCAGCAGCTTGGTGGCGCGCCGCACGTTGGCCTTGAGGGCGTAGTCGATCGTCGCCAGCTGCTCCTGCATCGCTTCCTGCAGCACGCTGGCGGGGTTGGCGGGGCCGATCTTCAGGTAGGCGTCCGCTTCGCCGTAGTCGCGGTGGATCTCCATCCCCGCCTTTTTCGCGATGTGCATCATCGTCTGGTTCGACGACAGGCAGTGCATGTACAGCGTGTCCACATCCTGGTTGCGGCAGACGATCGCCGCGCGCTCGAACAGCTTCGAGCCGATGCCCATGCCGCGTGCGGACTTCAGCACCGAAACGCCGAACTCCGCGACGCGGTCCTTTTCCGTTACGCCGTCGCTGGACGGCTGCCGCGGCGAGAACGCCAGGTGGCCTACCGCCGCCAGCCGGAACGCGCGGTTGTAGACGCCGAACACCATGTCGCGCCCGAAATCGATGCCGTTGACGTACTTGGTAATCTGCTCGTCGCCCATGAAGGAGCCGAAGCGCAGGATGCGGTCCGGCCGCTCCAGCGACAGGAAGTGGCGCAGCATGCGGCGCCGGTCACGCTCGCCCAGCGCCTTGACGGGCACCGTTTCGCGTCCGCTCTTGTTGAACCAGCGCTCGAGCGGGTTGCGGAACAGGTTCAGGCGCGTCATGCCGGGCCTTCCGCTGCGCTGTCGTCGTCCGGTTCGTCGCCGCGCTGCAGCGCTTCGCGTACCGCCCGCACGCGGGCGCGCTTGATCATCTCGGGAATGCGCCCGGGCGTCTCCGTCAGCCCTTGCGCGATGGCGCCGGCATCGACGGCGCGCGCCGCGGCCAGCGCCCCTTCCAGGAAAGCACGCTGCGGGAACGGACGGTCGAGGAAACTGGCGGACGGTCCCGTGCGGCCGCGCGCGTCGCATTCGGCCGCCTGCAGCAGTTGCGTGAAGCGGGCCGGCTTGCGAAACGCGTCGCAGCGTTCGAACAGGGTGACGATGGTCTGGCAGCGCAGTTCCAGCGCGCGCGCCACGTTGCCGTGTTCGCGCGCCGTCAGCACGGCCAAGTCGCGGCAGTCGCCCGGCACCTTCAGGCGCGCGCAGACATCCTTCACCAGCCGCGCCCCCATCCCTTCGTGACCGTGGTGCGCCGGCCATTTGTCGGCCGGCGTGATGCCCTTGCCCAAGTCGTGCAGCAGCGCCGCAAAGCGCACCGGCAGTTCGTAGCCTTGCGCGGCGGCGTAATCGACCACCTGCTCCATATGCACGCCGGTATCGATCTCGGGGTGCCATTTCTCGGGCTGCGGCACGCCCCACAATGCGTCCAGTTCGGGCAGGATGCGCGCCAGTGCGCCGCAGCCGCGCAGGACCTGCAGCATGCGCGAAGGCCGCGCTTCCATCAGGCCGCGCGCCAGCTCCTGCCAGACGCGCTCGGGCACCAACGCATCCACCTCGCCCGCCTCGACCATCCGGCACATCAGCGCATTCGTCTCCGGCGCCACCGTGAACTCCGTGAAGCGGGCAGCAAAGCGGGCCAGGCGCAGGATGCGCACGGGATCCTCTTCGAACGCTTCCGACACGTGGCGGAAGACCTTATCGCGAATATCGCGCTGCCCGTCGAACGGGTCGGTCAGTGTGCCGTCCTCCGCGCGCGCCATCGCATTGATCGTCAGGTCGCGGCGAACCAGATCTTCTTCCAGCGAGACGTCCGGCGAGGTATGAAACACGAAGCCCTTGTAGCCGGGCGCCGTCTTGCGCTCGGTGCGCGCCAGCGCGTATTCCTCCTGCGTTTGCGGATGCAGGAAGACGGGGAAATCCTTGCCGACGGGGCGGAAGCCCTGCCTAACCATCTCGTCCGGGGTGGCGCCGACGACGACATGGTCGCGGTCCTTGACGGGCAGTCCGAGCAGTTCATCCCTGACCGCACCGCCCACGATATACGTTTTCATTGGCGGGTCAATCGGGCGTCTCGTCTTCGTGCTTGCCGGCGATTTCCGTTTCGGCGAGCGCCTCGTCGATCCAGCGCGCCACGGCCGGGTGATTGCGCACCCGCTCGCAGTAGGCCGACAACGCCGGCGGCAGCACGACGCCATACGTATGGAAGCGCGTGACGACGGGCGCGTAAAACGCGTCGGCGATGGAGAACTCGCCGAACAGGAAGCCGTTGTGGCCGAAGCGGGACAGGCACTCTTCCCAGATCTCGCTGACGCGGCCGATGTCGGCCTGCGTCTCCGGCGTGCGGCCCTTGCCATGGTGGCTGGCGCGGATATTCATCGGCATCGTCGTACGCAGGCTGGCAAAGCCGGAATGCATCTCGGCGCAGACGGCGCGCGCCATCGCACGAGCGGCCACGTCCTGCGGCCACAGGTGCTTGTCGGGGAACTGCTCGGCGAGGTATTCGCAGATGGCCAGGCTGTCCCAGATCGTCATGTCGCCGGCCAGCAGCACGGGCACGCGGCCGCTGGCGCTGTAGCGGGCGATGTTGTTCGACGTGTCCGGCTGGTCCAGCAGCAAGCGCACCTCATGGAACGGGATGGCGAAGGCCGTCATGGCCACCCATGGCCGCATCGACCAGGACGAATAGTTCTTGTTGCCGATGATGAGCGTCAGGCCGGGTTCGCGCGCGGCGGCCAGTGTCTGGCTCAGGGTTGGGTCGAGTTCGAAGGTCTGCATTGTCGCGGTGGAAGTGGAGAAATGGCGTGCGAAAGTGGAAAGATCAGCCTTCGGCTTAACGGCTGCTGAAGGTCGTCTGCTGCTGTTCCTGTTCCGAATAGCCCTTCGGCGTGACGGTGCCCAGGCGCGCCTTCAGCGATTGCGGCCGCCCTTCGAACAGCGCCGCGTACCAGGTCGCATTCGTCATCACGTTCTTGACGTAGGTGCGCGTCTCGACATACGGGATCGATTCGATGAAGACCGTCGCGTCCATCGGCTTCGTCAGCGCGCCGCGCCACGCGCGCAGCCGTCCGGGTCCCGCGTTGTACGCCGCGGTCGCCAGCACCTGCGAGCCGTCCATGCTACCCAGGACCATGTTCATGTAGTTCGTGCCCAGCAGGATATTGGTGCGCACGTCCGTCAGCATGTCCTGCACGAAGTTCGTCAGGCCGATCTTCTGCGCCACCCAGCGGCCGGTCGAGGGCATCACCTGCATCAGGCCCGAAGCGCCCGCCGACGACTGCGCCGTCATGATGAAGCGCGACTCCTGGCGGATCAGGCCATACACCCAGGCGCGGTCCAGGCCCAGTGTACGGGTGTGGGTCTGCATGATGTCGTCGTGCGGCGCCGGATAGCGGTGCGTGTAGTCGGCCTGCACGCGGGTGCGCTCGGACGTGTACACCATGCGGTCCAGGATATGGTTCTGGCGGGCGAATTCGGCGGCGGCGATCAGTTCGCGGTCGCTCATGCGGCGCAGCTCCCAGTTCCACTCGCGCGTGCCTTCGAAGCGCAGCCGCATATTGAAGAACTTCATCGCGCGCTGGAAGCCGGGATTGGCGGCCATCGCCGCCATCTCGGCCTGCGTGACGGGGGCTCCAGGGGGCGGGATCGACACGGTGCGGCCCAGCTCCTCGGCCGCCAGCAGGCCATAATAATCCTGGCGGTCGGCGATGCTCTGGTACAGGAACTGCGCTTCGGCCGGCATGGCGCCACCGGCAAGCGCTGTGGCGGCACGCGCCTGCCAGTAGACCCACGTTGGGTCGGCGCGCAGTGACGCCGGCATTGCGGCGATGTAGTCGCGCACCTGCTTCCAGTTCCCTTCGCGCAGCGCATAGCGCGTGCGCCACTGGTGCTGGTCGATCGACAGCGGCGCGCCGCTGGCGCGGCGCCAGTAATCGGAGGTGTCGGGGGCGATCACGTACGACGCCGGCAGCGCGATACTGGCCCAGCCGATGGCCTGCTCCTGCGGCGTCAGTCGCGGCAGTGCCTTCTGCAGCGCCAGCACGGACAATTTCACACTCGTGCGCGCGGCGCGACCCAGTGCGATCAGAAAGACTTCGTGGTCGGCCCGGGTGTCGCCCGCGCCCTTGGCCAGTGCGATGGCCGGCAGGTCGATTGCCTGCGCGACCTTCTTGTCCGAGCCGTTCAGCAGCATGATGATGCGGCGCGCGGGGCCGGTGGCGTTGGTCTCGCCGGCGAGGCGGACCTGCGCCCACAGATCGTCGGCGTTGAACTGGCCCGTCTGCGCCAGCGACGCGATCAGGCCATTGCAGGCGTCGCCATAGTACGGCGGATAGACCAGCAGGGCACGGGCTTCTTCCGCCACATTCTGCCCTTTGGTCAGCCGCGACAGCAAGGCGTAACACTTGACCTGGGTATCGTCGTTCAGCACGAACAGCGGCAGCTGCTGGTCGAACAGCGCCCACTCGCGCTTGCGGCCCAGCTCCAGCAGCCAGTCGTTGCGCAGGCGGTCGGCGATGGCCTGGCCGTCGTAGCGCTTCAGGAAATCGAGGATCTCGGCGGTGCTCGCATCACGGAAGTGCGATTTCAACCGATAATAGTCAACGTAGGACGGGATCGCATACTCGGTGAGCCTTGCGGCGTAGAACTCGGTCTTGGCCGCGTCATCGCGGCGGACGGAGTCGCGCAGCAGCAGGAAGGCATCGTCCTCCCTGCGCGTGTCGGCGTTCGTGTCCTGCGCTATTGCCAGCGGGGTGGTGGCACAGCCGAATGCAATCAGGGCGCCGGCTATCCATTTCAACGGGGAAATCAATCTACGACTCTCAATGTATGGGCGGCAGATGACGGCTTTAGCTTTGCAACAGCCGATGTCCAATGCGCCCTGTGAAACGATATGACGAACGACCCTAGAATAACACGCATGCCAGCCGGGCTACCAGCCTGCACCGCACAGACGAACGCCGAATTCAAGGCGGCGTTGCGCCAGCGGTTACTGGGCGTACGCCGCGCCATCGATCCCGCCGCGCGCCGGGACTGGGATGCCGCCATTTGCCGGCACATCGTGATGTGGTCACGCAGTTCAGGCATCGCGACGCTGGGCGTCTACTGGCCACTGCGCGACGAGCCCGACCTGCATCCCGCCTACGCCGAACTGGCGGATCTGGGCGTGCGCCTGCTGCTGCCCGTCGTGCTCGAACGCGACGCGCCGCTGGCGTTTGCGGCGTGGGAGCCGGGCGAGCCACTCGTCAAGGATGTCATGGGGATAGCCGTGCCGGCGCAACAACGCATCGAACCCTGCCCGCCGGCCTTGCTTGTGCCTTGCCTGGCTTTCAATTCGCAGGGGTATCGCCTGGGATATGGCGGCGGCTTCTACGACCGCACGCTGGAGAAAACCCCACGTCCGGCAACCATCGGCATCGCCTACTCGTGCCTGGCGGCCGAGTTCGGCAGCGACGGGCACGATGTGCCGCTGGACCGGGTCATCACCGAGGCCGACTGAAAAAACAAAACCGGTGACAGGCTCCGGTTTTGAAAAAATCGGAGCCTGTCACCGGTTTTTTTTTGACGTCCCACCGGACCGCAGCCTCACCGAGCCGGACCGGAATAAACCGGTGACAGGCTCCAATTATGAGGGAAACATTGCCGAGAAAATGGGGACAGACCCCATTTTTCCGGCAACTTTCACTTCACGAGGCGCTGCCAGAGCGCTGTCGTGGGCGCCACCTGGTTCATGCTGTAGAAGTGCAGCCCGGGTGCGCCGCCGGCCAGCAGGCGTTCGCACAGTGCCGTCACGACGTCCAGCCCGAACGCCTTGATCGATGCCGTGTCGTCGCCAAAGCTGGACAGCTTCAGGCGCACCCAGCGGGGGATCTCGGCGCCGCACATGTCGGAGAAGCGCATCAGTTGCGTCGTGTTCGTGATCGGCATGATGCCGGCCACGATCGGGACAGTCACGCCGGCCTTGTGCGCCTGCTCGACGAACTGGAAATACGCGTCCGCATTGTAAAAATACTGCGTAATCGCGGCGTTCGCGCCCGCGTTGACCTTGCGGACGAACGCGTCCAGGTCGGCCTGCGGCGACTTGGCCTGCGGGTGCACTTCCGGATAGGCCGCCACTTCGATGTGGAACCAGTCACCCGTTTCGGCGCGGATGAATTCGACCAGCTCGCTGGCGTAGCGGAACTCGCCGGCCGCGCCGTAGCCGCTGGGCAGGTCGCCGCGCAGCGCCACCAACCGCTTGATGCCGTGCGACTTGTACTGGTCGAGGATAGCGCGGATCGATTCGCGCGTGCCGCCCACGCACGACAGGTGCGGCGCCGCTTCCTCGCCGGCGGCGAGGATTTCCAGCACCGTATCCAGCGTGCCCTGCTGGGTGGTGCCGCCGGCACCGAACGTCACCGAAAAGTATTTCGGGTGGAGCTCGGACAGCTTGGCACGGGTGGCGCGCAGCTTTTCCGCGCCTTCCGCCGTCTTCGGCGGGAAAAATTCGATACTAAAATTATGGTCAGTCATCGGCGTCTTTTAACAACAAAGTGGAAAGCGCCCAGGAAATCACGCTGTACAGCAATGCGCCGCCAACCGCTCCCCAGAAACCCGTCACGTGGAAGCCGCTGACGAACTGCGACACCAGCCAGAACAGGAAGCCGTTGATGAGGAAGATGAACAGCCCCAGCGACAGCACGGTCACGGGCAAGGTCAGCAAAACCAGCAATGGACGGATCAGCGTATTCACCAGGCCCAGAACGAGCGCCGCAATCAGGGCAGCGCCGATGCTCGTGACATCGACGGAATGCATCAGGTAAGGCACTGCAAACAGGGCCGCGGCATTGATCAACCAGGTCAGAACCAGACGCATAAACAAGAAGCCTTTCAAGGGTGCAGTAAAAATAAAGTCAAAAAAAGGCCGGCTCGCGCCGGCCTTCGTCGCCAGATTAATAGCGGTAGTGGTCCGGCTTGTACGGGCCTTCAACCTTGACGTTGATGTAGTCGGCCTGTTCCTGCGTCAGCTCGGTCAGCTGCGCGTTCAGCTTTTTCAGCTGCAGGCGGGCGACTTTTTCGTCCAGGTGCTTCGGCAGCGTGTAGACGCCGACCGGGTACTTGTCCTTGTGCTGGAACAGCTCGATCTGGGCGATCGTCTGGTTGGCAAACGACGAGCTCATCACGTACGACGGGTGACCCGTGCCGCAGCCCAGGTTGACCAGGCGGCCTTCGGCCAGCAGGATGATGCGACGGCCGGAAGGGAAGATGACGTGATCGACCTGTGGCTTGATGTTTTCCCACTGATATTTCTTCAGCGACGCGACGTCGATCTCGTTGTCGAAGTGACCGATGTTGCAGACGATGGCCTGGTCCTTCATCTTCAGCATATGCTGTTCGGTCAGGATGTGATAGTTGCCCGTGCAGGTGACGAAAATGTCGCCGTGTTCGGCGGCGTAATCCATCGTCACGACGCGGTAGCCTTCCATCGCGGCCTGCAGTGCGCAGATCGGGTCGATTTCCGTGACCCAGACTTGTGCCGACAGCGCGCGCATCGCCTGCGCCGAGCCCTTGCCCACGTCACCGTAACCGGCGATCACGGCGATCTTGCCTGCGATCATGACGTCGGTGGCGCGCTTGATGCCGTCGACCAGCGATTCGCGGCAGCCGTACAGGTTGTCGAACTTCGACTTCGTCACGGAGTCGTTGACGTTGATTGCCGGGAAGGCCAGCTTGCCGTCCTTGTGCATCTGGTACAGGCGGTGCACGCCCGTCGTCGTTTCTTCCGTCACGCCCATGATTTCCGGCAGGCGCTTCGAGTACCACGTGGCGTCCGTTTTCAGGCGCGCCTTGATGGCGTTGAACAGGCAGATCTCTTCTTCCGAACCTGGATTGTCCAGCACGGAAATGTCTTTCTCGGCACGGGCACCCAGGTGCAGCAGCAGGGTTGCATCGCCGCCATCATCGAGGATCATGTTCGAGTAGACGCCTTCGCCCGGCCATTCGAAGATGCGGTGGGTGTAGTCCCAGTATTCGTCCAGCGTTTCACCCTTGATGGCGAAGACCGGCGTGCCGACGGCCGCGATGGCGGCGGCGGCGTGGTCCTGCGTCGAGTAGATATTGCACGATGCCCAACGGACTTGCGCGCCCAGTGCTTCCAGCGTGCGGATCAGCACGGCGGTCTGGATCGTCATGTGCAGCGAACCGGTGATGCGGGCGCCCTTCAACGGCTGGGCGGCGGCGAATTCCTCGCGGATGGCCATCAGGCCAGGCATTTCCGTTTCAGCGATCTTGATTTCTTTTTCGCCCCATGCGGCCAGGCCGATGTCAGCGATGATGTAATCCTGGGAAAGTTTCAGTGCGGCGTTCATCACGCCTCCTTTCAAAGTGAAAAAAGTTGACGTGAGCGCGGTTGCAGTAGTGTCCGAGCCTGGCAGATCGCAGTGGATCCGTCGCAACGCTCCTCGGAGAACAGGCATTTTAACGCAAAAAACCGGGAACGCGTCCCGGCTTTTTACGAAAGTTTCCCCAAAACCACGGTCTGTCTCGGGCTCCTGGAACTGTTGCCCGAAAAATGGGGTCTGTCCCTATTTTTCGAGCAATTTGTTACGACAGGCCGGCGGCGGCGCGCAGTGCTGCTGCCTTGTCCGTGCGCTCCCAGCTGAATTCCGGCTCTTCGCGGCCGAAGTGACCGTAGGCTGCCGTCTTCTGGTAGATCGGGCGCAGCAGGTCCAGCATCTGCACGATGCCTTTTGGACGCAGATCGAAGTACTCATGCACCAGTTGCGCGATCTTGTCGTCGGCAATGACGCCCGTGCCTTCCGTGTAGACGGTGATGTTGATCGGACGCGCCACGCCGATCGCGTACGACACCTGCACCTGGCATTGACGGGCCAGGCCGGCCGCGACGATGTTCTTGGCAACATAACGTGCCGCGTAGGCGGCGGAACGGTCGACTTTCGAGGGGTCCTTGCCGGAGAACGCGCCGCCGCCGTGCGGGGCCGCGCCGCCGTACGTGTCGACGATGATCTTGCGGCCCGTCAGGCCGCAGTCGCCCTGCGGACCGCCGATGACGAAGCGGCCCGTCGGGTTGACGAGGAACTTCGTGCCGTTCAGCCATTCTTTCGGCAGCACGGGGCGGATGATCTCTTCGATGACAGCTTCTTCGATCTGCTTGTGCAGGATTTCCGGTGCATGCTGCGTCGACAGCACGACGGTGTCCACGGCAACTGGCTTGCCGTCGACATAACGCAGCGTGACCTGCGATTTCGCATCCGGACGCAGCCATGGCAGGCGGCCATCCTTGCGCAGCTGCGACTGGCGCTCGACCAGGCGGTGCGCGTAATAAATCGCGGCAGGCATCAGTTCCGGCGTCTCGTCGCACGCGTAGCCGAACATCAGGCCCTGGTCGCCCGCGCCCTGGTCGAGGTCGAGGCCGGCGCCTTCGTCCACGCCCTGCGCGATGTCGGGGGATTGCTTGTCGTAGGCGACCAGCACGGCGCAGCCCTTGTAGTCGATGCCGTAGTCGGTGTTGTCGTAGCCGATGCGCTTGATCGTCTCGCGGGCGACCTGAATATAATCGACGTTGGCGTGCGTGGTGATTTCACCGGCCAGCACGACGAGACCCGTGTTGCACAGGGTCTCGGCGGCAACGCGCGCTTTCGGGTCTTGCGCCAGGATGGCGTCCAGGATCGCGTCGGAAATCTGGTCCGCGACCTTGTCGGGGTGGCCTTCCGAGACGGATTCGGAAGTAAAGAGGTAATCGTTGGAAGACATGCAAGCTCCTGAAACTGGTTGATGGTTAAGAACATTTGTCGCAACAACCAGGAACGGCTTGCGACGCTTTAGCGAAATTTTTATACCGCATCGCAAGTTGTCTGTTAACTCAGCGGTTCCTACTACGTGGTATTTTACGCTTCTTCAAAAATTTTTGTGTGGAGCAACGCAAAAGTGTTGTTCCAGGATACGCCTGAATGCTGTTACGACTATTCCGTTTTTTCTCGCACTTCCCCTTGCCCGTGCTGCACTGCCTTGGCAGCGCGCTGGGTTGGCTGGTCTATGCCTTGTCCACGTCCTACCGGCGCCGCATGCGCGAGAATATTACCCGTGCCGGCTTCGGCGGTGCGCTGCCGCAAGCCGTTGCCGAGGCCGGCAAGGCCATCGCCGAACTGCCTTTTATCTGGTGTGCCTCGGATGAGCGCATTGGCCGCCGCGTCTTCATCAAGGATTACCGCATCGTCGAGGAAACGCTGGCCGCCGGCCGCGGCATCGTCTTTCTGACGCCCCATCTGGGCTGCTTTGAAATCACGGCGCAGCGCGTCTCGCACGATACCGAATTGATGGTCATGTACCGCCCACCCAAGCAGGCCGCGATGAAGCCGCTGATGGAAGGCGCCCGTGCGCGCGGCAACCTGCGCCTGGCGCCCGCCAATCTGTCGGGCGTGCGCATGCTGGCCAAGTTCCTCAAGCAGGGCAAGCCCGTCGGCATCCTGCCCGACCAGGTGCCGCAGGAAGGCGAAGGCGTCTGGGCCGATTTCTTTGGCCGCCCCGCCTACACGATGACGTTGCCGGCCAAGATGGCCAAGCTGGGCGGCGACGCGCCCATCGTGCTGACCTATGCCGAGCGCCTGCCGCGCGGCAAGGGCTTCCTGCTGCACTTCGTGCCCTTCACGGGTTCGCTGGACGGCGACAACGCCCAGCAGGCGCGCGCCATCAATGCGGCGATGGAGCAACTCATCGCCGGCTGTCCCGCGCAATATTATTGGAGCTATAACCGCTACAAGGCCCCCAAAGGCGTTGCCGCCCCCGTCCAGGAGGTTGCATGAAACTGCTGCTGGGATTCATGTGGCTGCTGCACTGGTTGCCGCTGCCCGTGCTGGGCCGGTTTGGCGACCTCGTCGGCAGCCTGCTGTTCGTCATCATGAGACCGCGCCGCGAGATCGCGCTGACGAACCTGCGCCTGTGCCTGCCGGAGCTGTCGGAACAGGAACGCCGGACGCTGGCCAAGCGGCACTTCCAGGCCTATTCGCGCAGCGTGTTCGAGCGCGCCATCCTGTGGTGGGCGTCGGAAGCGCGGCTGCGCCGGCTGATCGTCATCGAGACGAGCGAAGGCATGCCGCCGGGGCAGATCCCCGTTGCCGTCATGACGGAAAAGCCGACCATCCTGCTGTGCCCGCACTTTGTCTGCCTGGACGTGGCCGGTGCCTCGATCGCGATGGAAGCTTCCGCCTCGTCGATGTACGTGCAGCAGAAGAACGCCGACTTCGACAATGTGCTGCGTGCCGGCCGTGCCCGCTTCAAGCCCGTCAAGCTGTTCACGCGGCAGGACGGCATCAAGCCGATCCTGCGCGCGCTGCGCGACCGCCTGCCCTACTTCATGCTGCCGGACATGGACTTCGGCGAGAAGGATGCGGAGTTCGTGCCGTTCTTCGGCATTCCCGCGGCCACGCTGACGGCCACGGCGCGCATTGCCGCCACCACGGGCGCGCAGGTGATGCCTGTCATCGCCACGTTCCTTCCCGGCTATCGTGGCTGGCGCGTCAAGTTCTATCCGGTGTGGGACAATTATCCGGGCCCCGACATGGTCGCCGCCACCCGCCGCATGAACGCCTTCATCGAAGAGCGCGTGCGCGAAGCGCCGGCGGAATATTTCTGGACCCATAAGCGCTTCAAGACCCGTCCCAACGGCGAACCGTCCTTCTATTCCAACAAACGATGAAACTGAAATTCACCAAGATGCATGGCGCGGGCAACGACTTCGTTGTGATCGACGCCATCAACCAGCAGATCGACTTTACGCCCGCGCAGTGGCAGGCACTGGCGGACCGCCGCTTCGGCGTTGGCGCCGACCAGATGCTGGTCGTCGAGAAATCCACGCAGGCCGGCTGCGACTTCCGCTATCGCATCTTCAACAGCGACGGCGGCGAAGTGGAACAGTGCGGTAACGGCGCCCGTGCGTTCGTCAAGTTCGTCGCGGAAAAGGGCCTGACGGACCGGCGCAGCATCGCCGTCGAAACGATGTCCGGCGTGATCTCGCCACGCCTGGAAGACGATGGCAGCGTCACGGTGGACATGGGCGCGCCGATTCTGGAACCGGCGCTGGTGCCGTTCGATACGGAAGGCCTGCAGGGCCAGCCGGAAGGCCGCGATATGCTGTGGCCGCTGGTGCTGGAACTGTGCGGCGAAAAGGAAACGGTACTGGTTTCCGTACTGTCGATGGGTAATCCGCACGCCGTGCAGGTCGTGGCCGACACGGAGACGGCGCCCGTTGAACTGACCGGCCCGCTGATCGAACAGCATCCGCATTTTCCCAAACGCGTCAACGCCGGCTTCATGCAGATCGTCGACCGTGGCCACATCCGCCTGCGCGTGTTCGAACGGGGTGCCGGCGAAACGCTGGCCTGCGGCACGGGCGCCTGCGCGGCCGTGGTTGCCGGCATTCGGCGCGGCCTGCTCGACTCGCCCGTGCGTGTCGATGCGCGCGGCGGCCAGCTGTCGATTGGGTGGGCCGGCGAAGGCCAGCCCGTGTACCTGACGGGCCCCGCCGTCACGGTCTTCGAAGGCGAAATCGAGCTGGCGAATTAATCAGGCGGCCAGCAGGCCGTCCACTCCCGCCACCTGCGCCAGCCACGTCTTCAGGCGGTAAAGGCGCCGGCGGTAATTGCCTTCCGGCCCGGCCGCGCTGGAGTCGAACGGCTCGAATACGCGTGCGGCCCGGTCCAGCGCCTGGCGCTGGCGCGCGGTGCGCACGAGGACGATGCGGCGCCGGCTGCGGCCATACGCGGCGCGGATATCGACGACGAGGCAATGGTCCCGATCGGCTGTCTTCACGTCCAGCAGCAATGCCTCGGCACGGCTCAACTGGAACTGCAGGGCCAGCTCGATCCGCGCGGCCAGCAGCGGCTGGCCGGCCAGCTGGTCGCGCAGCACCTGCGGCGTCAGCCGCGCCAGTTCGGCCGTCCAGCCGTCAGCCGCGGCCGGTGGCACGATGCGTTCCAGCGCCGCATGCGCTTCTGCACACCCCTGCGCCGCCGCCTTCTGCAACCAGTACACGGCGCGCACATCGTTTTCTTCCTCTTCGCGGCGCAGCCGCCACGCCCCCATGCCGCACTCGAACTGGGCGACGCGATGGCCCAGCGTCGCCGCCCGTTCCAGGCAGGTCCGCGCTTCGCTGGCGCTGCGTTGCGAGAATTCCGACCGCATATAAATACGGGCCAGCGTAAACCAGGCGTCCGGTTCGCCCAGCTCGCCGGCCCGCGTCAGGCAGCCGACGGCGCGCTTGAAATTCACGCTGCCGAAGCCCTGCGCCACGCGCTCACCCATGCGGTCCATGCGTGCCCACTGCAGGCCCAATGCCAGCCGGGCGGCGCGCTCTTCCGCATTGTCCGCATTGTCTGGTGCGGGCGCGGGGCGGCGCGGCAGCGCGGTCGGTTCGCGCGGCTGCAGACGGGCCAGCAGGTCGGCGGCGTCCGCATCGTCCGCGAGCGCTTGCAAGGCGCTGCGTGCCTGGGCCCGCAACGCCGGGTGCACCACGGGCGGGTCCTGCAGCAGCAGACGGGCCAACGTCAGGGCCGCCTCGGTGACACCCGCCGCAGCCGCCTGGCCGTAGGCGGCCAGTACGCTGTCGCGATGCGGCGCGGCACAGGCATGGGGAATCTCCCGGCCGATCAGCAGCCACGCTTCCTGCACGCCCTGCTGCGCGGCGCGGCACAGCCAGTGCAGCGCCGTAGGCAGGCTGCGCGGCAGGCCGGCGCCCCCTTGCAGGTACAGTTTGCCAAGAGCGAGCTGGTACGCGGCGTCTCCCGTGCGTGCCCCCCGCAGAATTGTCAGCTCTTCACGATTTGCCATAAGTGCCACTGATGGCGAGCTTGCGCACCGATACGGCTGGTGGTTGCGTCTCTGTTCTTGTTGTCAGGTTTTAATGCGGTGTTGTACCGCGGGTACACAAGCAGATAACAAAACAGGCCTGAATACGCCCGGCTTGATGCCACACAGGCAGGTCGCGACCGTGTTGCGACTACGCTTGCGACATGCCTACCTTACCAATGAAAAGAGACGGGCACGGTTGATTGCAATTCACGACCGTATTACTACCGTTCCGTAAATACAACAAGATGGCAGGTTTACTCTTCTTTCAACCATTACTCATGCTCATAATCGACCAATCCGGGCGAGATTGACGGGGCAGCGTTTTATTGTTGCTGTCAATCGAGTGTTTGAGACGCACTCCCGAGCTGATGGATGACCGATTAATCTAAAAAAGGACAATCACATGAAGAAATCCTTGGTGGCCCTGGCCCTGATGGGTACTTTCGGCGCCGCGCACGCGCAATCCTCCGTGACGATCTACGGCACTGTCGATGCAGGCGTTTCCCGCACCACCCACACGGCCAACGACGCGACACAGATCGGCAAACGCGACAACAACAAGCTGGGCTTCCGCGGGGTCGAGGACCTGGGCAATGGCCTGAAGGCGCTGTTCCAGCTGGAGATCCGCTATGAGCCGGACACGGGCACGCTGGAAAACGGCAACCGGCCGTTCTTCCAGGGCCAGAGCCGCGTCGGCCTGCAGGGTTCGTTCGGTACCGTCCGCCTGGGCCGCGGCCTGACGGCGTTCCAGGAGTCCATCATTGCCTTCGAACCATGGTCGGGCCTGCCCGCCGTTGCCGGCTACCAGACCAACCTGCAGGTTGCCGGTTACACCAGCGATCCGCTGAGCCAGGCAGGCAACTCCGCCAACCGCTTCTCCAATGCGCTGTTCTACAACACGCCGGTGTGGAACGGCTTCCAGGTCAACGTGTCCGTCGCCACGAAAGAGGCCAACGGCAACCCGGCCATTATCGGCCGTGGCACGGCCGCGGCGCCGCAGTACGCGGCCAACTCCGAAGCGTCGGCCAACCCGTATTCCGTCAGCGCGACCTACACCAATGGCCCGTTCGCCGCGATGGTGGCGCATGAGCGCAACGGCGTGGAAACGAAGCTGTCGTCGGTGGCCGCGTCGTACAAGCCAATCCCGGCACTGAAACTGATGGCCTCGTACCAGACGCAGGACCAGGGCCACACGCTGGCCATCAATCCGGATACGGATGCCTGGGTCATCGGCGCCAACTACACGGTCGGCCCGGGCAAGTGGCTGTTCGGTTACGGCCAGAAAACGCCGGATGGTGTCATCAAGACGAAGCAGGTGTCGGTGGGCTACGAGCACAGCCTGTCGCCACGCACCTACCTGTACCTGGACCTGGCGCAGAAGAAGACGCCGTTTGTGCCAACCGCACGTAACGATGTCGACCAGAACCATTACGCAATGGGAATTCACCACAACTTCTGATTGCTCCCAGCAATGCAAAAAGACGCCTCCGGGCGTCTTTTTTGTTGCCCCTCGGGTAAAATGTCCCCCTGCTTCTATCCGATGTGACAACAATGACCGACACCCTGGACTCCGCCGCCGTCGCCCGCTACCTGGCCGATCACCCCCATTTTTTTGAAGAACATGCAAGCCTGTTGGGCGATGTTCGCCTGTCGAGCCCGCTGACGGGCCGTGCCGTGTCGCTGCAGGAACGGCAGATGGAAGTCATGCGCGAACGCTACAAGGCGCTCGAGCTGCGCCTGTCGGACCTGAACCGCAATGCCCAGGAAAACCAGGCCATCGCGAACCGCTTCCACAGCTGGAACCAGTCGCTGCTGCGCGAGCATGACGTAGCGCAGATGCCCCGCGCCGTCACCGAAGGCCTGAAGACGAGCTTTGGCGTCCCCGCCGCCACGTTGCGCCTGTTCAATGTGGCGCCCGGGTATGCCGATCAATGGTTTGCCGCCGGCGTGTCCGAAGACGCGCGGCTGTTTGCCAACGGCCTGCAGGCCCCCTACTGCGGCAGCAACAACGATTTCGAAGCCGTGCGCTGGCTGGACGACGCGGCCTCCATCCAATCGGCCGTCATCGTCGCGCTGCGCCAGCCCGGCACGAAGGGCGCCGCGTTCGGCCTCTTGATCATGGGTTCGCCGGATGCGGAACGCTTCACGTCGCTGATGGCCACCGATTTCCTCGTGCATATCGGCGAGACGGCCAGCGTCGCGCTCGCCCCGCTGCTGGGTTGACATGAGCACCGGGGCCACGCCGGACCGGACCGCCGCCTGGCTCGTCCACCTGGCAACGCAGCGCAAGCTGTCGCCCCATACCGTGGCCGCTTACGGCCGCGACATCGCCGAGCTGGCGCGCCTGGCCGACAGCGCCGACTGGACGGCACTCAACGTCGGCGATATCCGCCGCTTTGCCGCCAAACTGCACGCTTCTGGCCAGGATGGCCGCACGATCGCCCGCAAACTGTCCGCCTGGCGCGGCTTTTATGACTGGCTGGCCGACCAGGTGGCGTTGCCGACGAATCCCGTCGAGAGCGTGCGCGCGCCGAAACGGGCGAAGTCGCTGCCGAAAGCGTTATCGGTCGACGATGCCGTGCAGCTGGTGGCAACGCCGGCCCGCAAGGCGGCCGCGGCACCCACCCCTGCCGAGCTGTGCAACACGGCCATGTTCGAACTGCTGTATTCCAGCGGACTGCGCGTTTCCGAGCTGTGCAGCCTCGATCTCCACTACACGAAAGCCGAGACCGGTCAGCCTGTCTCCGTCAGCTGGCTTGAACGCGACAATAGCGAAGTTGTCGTGACTGGCAAAGGCAGCAAGATGCGCCGGGTACCCGTCGGTACGGCTGCGATGTCGGCAATTGCGGCGTGGCTGCAGGTGCGGGAGGCGCCGAAGGACGGCAGCAATGCGCTGTTCCTGTCCGAGCGGGGCAGCCGCATTGCGCCGCGCGTGGTGCAGACGCGGCTGAAAGCCCATGCGCTGGCGACGGGGGCGCCCATGCACGTGCACCCGCACATGCTGCGCCATTCGTTTGCGTCGCACGTGCTGCAATCGTCCGGCGACCTGCGCGCCGTGCAGGAAATGCTGGGCCACGCCAGCATCACGTCGACGCAGGTGTACACGGCACTGGATTTCCAGCATCTGGCGCAGGTGTATGACAAGGCGCATCCGCGCGCAAAATAGTCCGAGACCGCGTGGCGCGGGCCTGATCCGCATCAAATGTCCTCATTGGACAGCAATGTTGAAATTCCGGCATAATCGCCCGATTCTGTTACCGGTATCCGCCATGTCCCTGATTCCGACCACCATCCTGACCGGCTTCCTCGGGGCCGGGAAAACCACGTTGCTCAACCGCATCTTGCGCGAGCAGCATGGCATGCGCATCGCCGTCATCGAGAACGAATTCGGCCAGGAAAACATCGACAACGAGATTCTGGTCCAGGAAAGCCGCGAGCAGATCGTCGAGATGAACAACGGCTGCATCTGCTGCACGGTGCGAGGCGACCTGATCATCGGCCTGTCCGACCTGGCGAAAAAGCGCGCGGCCGGCGAGATCGCCTTTGACCGCGTCGTCATCGAGACCACCGGCCTGGCCAATCCCGGCCCCGTGGCGCAGACGTTCTTTGTGGACGAGGAAGTGGGCAGCCACTATCTGCTGGACGCGATCGTCACCGTCGTTGACGCCCGCCACGCGATGCAGCAGCTGGACGACAACGAGGAAGCGCAGCGCCAGGTGGGCTTTGCCGACAAGATCCTGCTGTCGAAAACGGATCTCGTGGACGAAGCGGCCATCGCCGCGCTGACGGCCCGCCTGAAACGCATCAACCCGCGCGCGCCCATCGGCCGCTCCGACTTCGGCAATGCGCCCATCACGGAAGTGCTGGACCTGAAAGGCTTCAACCTGAACGAGAAGCTGGAACTGGACCCGGACTTCCTGGCGGCGGACGAGCACGAGCACCACGACCACGACCATGAGCACGGCGAACACTGCGACCATCCGAGCCACGCGCACGATCACCACCATGCCCACCATACGGACGAGATCGCTGCGTTTGTCTTCAAGAGCGAGCGCCCGTTCGACTCGGCGAAGCTGGACGAATTCCTGGGCGGACTCGTCAATGTGTACGGGCCTCGCATGTTGCGCTACAAAGGCGTATTGTGGATGCAGGGCGCCGAACGCAAGGTAGTGTTCCAGGGCGTGCACCAGTTGATGGGCAGCGATCTGGGCGCCAAATGGGGCGAAAACGACGTGCGTGGCAGCAAAATGGTCTTTATCGGTAAAAATCTGCCGAAAGACATCTTTATTCGCGGTCTGGAACAATGTTTGGTATAAACTAACCCGGTTTTTGTGGGGCCGCGCCAGGTCCCGGCCCATGAGGCCGACCGGCTGGATTTGAAAACTCTGTCGTATCGAAGGTAAGCGAAGTCATGACCAAAACAAATAAATCGACCCCCGCGGCTGCAGAAGCTCCATTGCTCACCGAAGAAGAAATTCTGAAAATGAGCGACAAGGACTATATGAACCCGGCCCAGCTGGCATTCTTCAAGGACAGGCTGCAGCAGCTGGAAAAAGAGCTGCTGAAAAATGCCGGCGAGACCACGGAACACCTGCGCGAAACCGTGCTCGTGCCGGACCCGGCCGATCGCGCCACCATCGAGGAAGAGCATGCTCTGGAGCTGCGCACGCGCGACCGCGAACGCAAGCTGCTGAAAAAGGTGCAGCAATCGATCGCCTCGATCGACGCCGGCGAATACGGCTGGTGCGAGGAAACGGGCGAGCCGATCGGTATTCCCCGCCTGATCGCCCGTCCGACGGCCACGCTGTCGCTGGAGGCGCAGCAGCGCCGCGAGCTGAAGCAGAAACTGTACGGCGACTGATCCGCCGCCCTGCCAAAAAAAGCATGCTCCGGCATGCTTTTTTTACGTCCGCTCCCAACTGTTCTCATCCGCTACACTGGCGCCATGGGACTGTTCTCGCGATTCAGGAAGGGGCGTGATGCCATCGTCGACGAAGACGAGGTGCTGGCCCGCCTGTCCGCCAACAGCGAGCTGCAGCGGCAGCGCGCCCACGACGAGCGCCAGCGCGACATCGCCCGCGCCACCGCGCTGAAAATCGACGTCATCGAAGCGGCGATGGCCGCCGACATGTTCAACGATGCCGAGCCCGTCTTCCGGCGGCCGCCCCGCATCGATCCGCCGCTACCCGATCCTGATCCCGTAACGGAAATCCTGGCCCACGACGCGACCGAAGGCACGGCCGCCGTGGACGAGGCGGCGCTGCTGTACGCCGCCGGCAAAGCCGATGCCGCCGAAAGCCTGCTGGTGGCCGCCATCCGCGACGACAACCGCCCTGCCGGCCTGCGCGAGCGCACCCCGTGGTGGATGCTGTTCGACCTGTATCAGGTGCTGGGCCGGCAGGAGGCGTTCGACGATCTGGCCATCGATTACGCCAGCACCTTTGAAACGTCGCCGCCGTCGTGGCGGCCGCCAGTGCCGTCCGCTCCATACAGCGGGGTGACGCCGACCGTGCAATTGACCGGCGTGCTCGCTGCCGACAGCGACGTGGCCCGGCTGCGCGAACAGGCCGGCGCGCCCGTCCTGCGGCTGGATTTCAGCCGCGTCCACGCGGTGACGCCGGCCGGCTGCGTCCTGCTGCTGGACGCGCTGCAAGCCATCCCGGCGCAACGCGAGCTGATCCTGGCGGGCGCCGACGAACTGATCGCCCTGATCCGCAGCAAAGTCGACGTCGGCCGGCGCGACGAAGGCGAAGCGCCATGGCTGCTGCTGCTCGAATTGCTGCGGCTGCTGAACCGCGAAAAAGCGTTTGACGAGACGGCGATGGATTACTGCGTGACGTTCGAGATGTCGCCGCCATCGTTTGTCGCGCCGGGCCATGTTGCCAGCGCACCACGGCAAGCGAGCGCCCCGGCAACGGATCGCTTCATGTTGCCGCATGTCATTGAAAAACACATCGGATCGTTGCTGGCGGCGATTCGGGATTATGCTGGGAACTACCCTGCCCTCGTGTTCGACTGCTCGCATCTGGCGCGGATCGACACGGACGCGGCGCAACAGTTGCTGGTGTGCGTACGCGAACTGGCCGCCGGCAGCCGCACCGTCGCGTTTCGCGACCTGAACCATCTGGTGGCGGCGTTGCTGCGCCGGCTGGGCGCCGGAGAGACCGCAAGGCTGGTTCCGCACCGTTACTGAAGCTGATTCTGCCGCCGCATTCTGACTTGCAATTCTGTCGTCCAGCCCCAGATTTGCCGCTGGACGAGATTTCCGCGTCATTACTTTGAGGCATATATGGAACAATTTCACGGTACCACGATCCTGAGTGTGCGCCGCGGCAAGCAGGTCGCGCTGGGTGGCGACGGTCAGGTCACGCTGGGCAATATCGTCATGAAGGGCACGGCGCGCAAGGTGCGCAAGCTGTACCAGGGCAAGGTCCTGTGCGGCTTTGCCGGCGGCACCGCCGACGCGTTCACCCTGCTCGACCGTTTCGAAGGGAAGCTGGAAAAACACCAGGGCAACCTGCTGCGCGCCTCCGTCGAGATGGCCAAGGACTGGCGCACCGACCGCGTGCTGCGCCGCCTGGAAGCGATGCTGCTGGTGGCCGATGCGGAATCGACGCTGATCATTACGGGCAATGGCGACGTGCTGGAACCGGAAGACGGCATCGGCGCGATCGGCTCGGGCGGCGTGTATGCCCAGTCCGCGGCCAAGGCGCTGTTCGAGAACACGGAGCTGGCCCCAAGCGACATCGTCAAGAAATCGCTGACGATCGCCGGCGAGCTGTGCATCTACACGAATCTCTCCCACATCATCGAAACCCTGGACTGACCATGACCCATATGAACATGACACCGCAGGAAATTGTCGGTGAACTCGACAAGCACGTTGTCGGCCAGGGCAAGGCCAAGCGCGCCGTCGCCATTGCACTGCGCAACCGCTGGCGCCGCCAGCAGGTCGAGGAACCGCTGCGCCACGAGATCACGCCGAAAAACATCCTCATGATCGGCCCGACGGGTGTCGGCAAGACCGAGATCGCCCGCCGCCTGGCCAAGCTGGCCGACGCGCCGTTCATCAAGATCGAAGCCACCAAGTTTACCGAGGTCGGCTATGTGGGCCGCGACGTCGACACCATCATCCGCGACCTGATCGACATCGGCGTCAAGCAGACGCGCCAGGCGGAGATGGCCAAGGTGCGCGCCCGCGCCGAGGATGCGGCCGAAGACCGCGTGCTGGACATCCTGGTGCCGCCGCCGCGCGACTTCGGCTTCCGCGACGCGCAGCCCGAACCGTCGGCCGCCGACGGCACGCGCCAGACGTTCCGCAAGCGCCTGCGCATGGGTGAGCTGGACGACAAGGAAATCGAGATCGAGCTGGCGGAACAGGCCCCGCAGATGGAAATCATGGCGCCGCCCGGCATGGAAGAAATGACGGAGCAGATCAAGTCGATGTTCTCCGGCGTGGGCGGCGGGCGCAAGAAGGCCCGCAAGGTGAAGATCCGCGAGGCGCTGAAGCTGCTGGTGGACGAGGAAGCCGCGAAGCTCGTCAACGAGGACGAGATGAAGCAGAAGGCCATCCAGAACGTGGAGCAGAACGGCATCGTGTTCCTGGACGAGATCGACAAGATCGCTTCCCGCTCCGAAGCGGGCGGCGCGGACGTCTCGCGTGCCGGCGTGCAGCGCGACCTGCTGCCGCTGGTGGAAGGCACGACCGTCAACACGAAATACGGCATGATCAAGACGGATCACATCCTGTTCATCGCCTCGGGCGCGTTCCACCTGGCCAAGCCGTCGGACCTGATTCCGGAACTGCAGGGCCGCTTCCCGATTCGCGTGGAACTGGAATCGCTGTCGATCGCCGATTTCGAGCGTATCCTGACCAGCACGGACGCCTGCCTGACGCGCCAGTACGAAGCGCTGCTGGCCACCGAAGGCCTGACCCTGCAATTCGACGCCAGCGGCATCACGCGCCTGGCGGAGATCGCGCACCAGGTCAACGAGCGCACGGAAAACATCGGCGCGCGCCGGCTGTACACGGTGATGGAAAAGCTGCTGGAAGAGATCTCATTCGACGCGGCGGACCGCACGGACAAGACCATCGTCATCGACGCGCCTTACGTCAACCAGCGGCTCGATGCACTGGCCGTCAACGAAGATCTGTCACGCTACGTGCTGTAACGGAGGAGGGTTCCATGGCAAACAAGGCACTGGCCACGCGGCAGAAGATGCGGCTGCGCGTGGAGCCGTCGATGAGCAAGCCGAGGAACCCGTTTGCCGCGCTGGCCAAGGCGCGCGCGGCCGGGCCACATGAGAAGAGCAAGTCGGCCGAGCGGCAGGAGGCGCGGCGGGCGATTCTCAAGGCGAAGCTGAAGGCCGATCCGGAGGAGTAGATCCCCGGTTTTATTTGCTGTCCGTGGACGTGCGCTGCGCCGGTGCCGTCTGCACCGGCGCCGCCTGCCCGCCTGCCTGCCCACCTGCCTGCCCACCTGCCTGTCCACCTGCCTGTCCGGCCTGGCCGGTATATCCCGCCTGGCCGCCCTGCCCTGTCTGTCCGCCCGAATTGAGCTGCGGTGCCGGCGTGGCGGCCGGCTGTTGCGGCGCCGGCGCCATGCCGCGCTTGACGTCGGGCAGCGGCGCCGCCGTGGTTGACGACATGCCCGTGTCGGCCGGCAGGTCGAGGCGCTTCTGCACGCCGCCTTCACTCAACGTCACGAAGCGCGGCTGCACGTCCTTGACGGTGACGCCGGGCGCCAGCTCCGTCCCGACGGGATAGGCCTTGGGCGGTTCGCCGTTGGCGGCGATGATGGCCACGCTGCGCTGGCCGTTCCGCGCGGCGACGACACCGCGCAGTTCGTAATTGCTGACAACGGCGACGGCCGTGTCGCCACCGAACAGCCCGCGCGCCGCGTCGATCGGCGCCGGTGGCGTTTCCGTCACCGGCACGGCCGCGATCGGGCGTTGCGCCGGTTTGTACAGTTGCAGGCCCCAGTAGGCCACGGAGGCCGTCAGCGCCACCACGGCGGCGACGGTGCTAAGAAAAGGCAAACGGTTCATCAGTATTCCATTGTCAGCGCACCAGCTGATTAATCTCGATAATCGGCATCAGCACGGCCAGCACGATCAGCAGCACCACCACGCCCATGGCCAGGATCAGCGCCGGCTCCAGCAGCCCGGCGATCGTCAGCGTGCGGCGTTCCAGGTCCGCTTCCTGCGCGGCCGCGGCCCGTTCCAGCATGGCCGGCAGCTCGCCCGTGATTTCGCCGGCACGGATCATGTGGATCAGCATCGGCGGAAAGTGTTTTTGCGCCGACAGCGCGCGCGCCAGGCTGACGCCTTCGCGCACCGCGTCGCTGGCCTCTTCCACCAGCTGGCGCATCGCCACGTTCGACAGCGTGTCGCGACTCGTCTCCAGCGCGCGCAGGATCGGCACGCCGGACCCGGTGGTAATCGCCAGCGTGCTGGCAAAACGCGACGTGTTCAGGCTGCGCTCGAACTTGCCGTACAGCGGCGCCGTCAGCAGCCACGTATGCCAGCGCGTTTTCAGTTCGATGTTCTGCAGCGCCTTGCGCCACATGACCCACGCGCCGATCAGCAGCACCAGCACGACGATGCCGTAATGGCGCACGAAGTCCGACACGGCCAGCATGATCACCGTCAGCAGCGGCAGCTTCTGCTTGGTGTTGGCAAACACCGACACGATCTGCGGCACCACGTACGTCAGCAGGAAAATCACGATGGCGAACGCCACGACCGTGACGATGGCCGGATACGTGAACGCCAGTTTTACTTTCTGCACCAGCGCGTTGCGCCGTTCGATGTAGTCGGCCAGCCGTGACAGCACGCGCGACAACTGGCCGATCTGTTCGCCCGATGCGACCAGCGCGCGATAAATCTCGGCGAAGTCGCGCGGATGGCGGCCCAGCACATCGGACAGGGCCGCGCCGCCGATCACCTCCGAGCGGATCGAGGCGATCAGGTCGCGCACGTACGGCCGCTCGGCCTGTTCCAGCAGCGCCGTAAACGCCTGCTCCAGCGGCAGACCCGCTTCCAGCAGGCTGGCCAGCTGGCGCGTAAACAATGCCAGCTCGGTCGTCGACAGTTTTTCGCCCAGCCCGCGCCGCTTCGTCGCGCCGCTGGCGTCCACCTGCGTCGCGATCGCTTCAACCGCCAACGGCACCAGACCCTGGCCGCGCAGGTCGGCCCGCGCGGAGCGGGCGCTGTCCGCATTGACGACGCCCTTCTTTGTCGCGCCGCCCGCGTCGACCGCTTCGTAACGGAATGCCGGCATAGTGTCTTAGTCCTTTGCCACGCGCAGCAGTTCGGCCAGCGTGGTCGTGCCGTTGGCCAGCCACCGTTCGCCGTCCTCGCGCATCGTCTGCATGCCATCGCCCTGCGCCGCCGTGCGGATGTCCGCTTCGGACGCACGCTCGTGGATCTGCGAACGGATCTGCTCTGTCGTCTGCAGCAGTTCGTAAATACCGACGCGCCCCTGGTAGCCCGTGTGGCCGCACGCTTCGCAGCCCACCGCATGCCACGTTTGCCCGTCGTTCGTCTTGCAGACGGGGCACAGCTTGCGCACGAGGCGCTGCGCCAGCACGCCCAGCAGGGACGACGACAGCAGGAACGGCTCGATGCCCATGTCCAGCAGGCGCGTGACGGCCGATGCCGCATCGTTGGTGTGCAGGGTCGCCAGCACCAGGTGGCCCGTCAGCGACGCCTGCACGGCGATCTGCGCCGTCTCGAGGTCGCGGATCTCGCCGATCATGATGACGTCCGGGTCCTGCCGCAGGATGGCCCGCAGCGCTTTCGCGAATGTCATGTCGATACGCGCGTTGACCTGCGTCTGGCCGACACCGGCCAGGTCGTACTCGATCGGGTCTTCCACCGTCAGGATGTTCGTCGTGGTGGAGTTCAGCAGCGACAGCGCCGCGTACAACGTCGTCGTCTTGCCGGAGCCCGTCGGTCCCGTCACCAGCACGATGCCGTGCGGCTGCGCCAGCAGGCCGTTGAATTCGGCCAGCATCGGATCGCTCATGCCCAGGTGCTGCAGGTCGAGGCGGCCCGCTTCCTTGTCCAGCAGACGCAGCACCGCACGTTCGCCGTGGCCCGTCGGCAGGGTCGAGACGCGCACGTCCACCGGCTTGCCGCCAACGCGCAGCGTGATGCGGCCGTCCTGCGGCAGGCGCTTCTCGGCGATGTCCAGCTGCGCCATGATCTTGATCCGCGAGATCAGCGAGCCGTGGATCGCCTTTCTCGGCTTGACGATATCGCGCAGCGCGCCATCGACGCGGAAGCGCACGACGGAAATCTGCTCGAACGGTTCCACGTGGATGTCGGAAGCGCCGTCGCGCAGCGCCTGCGTCAGCAGCGCGTTGATCATGCGGATGACGGGCGCATCGTCGGACGATTCCAGCAGGTCTTCGATGGCCGGCACGTCCTGCAGCAGCTTGGTCAGATCGAGGTCCGCGTCGAATTCGTCGGCCACCTGCGACACGTCGCCACCGGCGCCGGCATAGGCCGACGCGATGGCCGCTTCCAGCTCGGCGCGCGGCATGGCGGAGAGCTGGATGCGGCCGAAGCGGCGCGACACCTCGGCGATGGCCGCCGGCGTCGTCGCGTTCGACACCAGCACCTGCACGGTGTCGTCACGCTCGCCGCTGCGCGCCAGCACGAGATAGTCGCGCGCAAAGGCATAAGGCAGGAGATTGGTCATTTACTGCTTTCCGGCCGGTGGTACGGGGACCGGTTCTGCCGCGCCGGGCACGCGGGCCGGTACGGCTGCCGGTGGGACAGGCCGCGCCAGGGTGCCGTCTTCGCTGGCGGGCGCGCCGTTGACGAGCGGCGGCAGCATCGGGTTGCCCAGTTGCTTGACGAGGATCGCCTCGTTCGGCGTCAAGGTTGCGCCGGCCGAGCGCATGTAGTCGTACCGGTCGGTGGCCAGGCTGATGCTCTGTTCCATGTTGCGGATGACGACGGGGCGCAGGAAGACCATCAGGTTTGTCTTGGTGCGGCTGCGCTTGTTGTACTTGAACAGGTTGCCCAGCACCGGCAGGCTGGCAAGGCCCGGCACGCGCTCGACGCTGTCGCTGGCCTTGTCCTCGATCAGGCCGCCCAGCACGATGATCTGACCATCGTCGGCAATGACGTTGTTCTCGATGACGCGCGTGTTCAGCGTGATGCCGGCCGTGGCGTCCACCGACGACGCAGCCACGCTCGACGATTCGTTGTAGATCGCCAGCTTGATCGTGCCGCCTTCGGAAATCTGCGGCTTCACCTTCAGCGTCAGGCCCACGTCCTTGCGGTCGATCGTCTGGAACGGATTCGAGTTGGTGCCGGAAGTCGTCGTGAACTGGCCCGTCAGGATCGGCACGTTCTGGCCGACGCGGATCGTCGCCACTTCGTTGTCCAGCGTGATCATGGTCGGTGTCGACAGCACGTTGCCGTTGGCGTTCGTCTCCAGCACGTGCGCCAGCGCGCCCAGTCCCAGCTTGCCGTCGGCGAGCTGCTTGAAGATGCCGATCGACAGGCCGTTGCCGGGCGCGGTGCCGTTGTAGACGTTGACGAGGTTATTGCCGCCGTTGGCGAACGACTGCAGGCCGCCGACGCGGTAGGTGCTGTCGCCGTTACCGGAAGCGCCGACCCACTGCACGCCGAATTCGGCCGCCTTGTCGGCGCTGATCTCGACGATCAGGGCTTCGATGTAGACCTGCGCGCGGCGCACGTCCAGCTGGTCGATGACGGCGCGCAGGTTGCGGTAGATCGCTTCCGGTGCCGTGATGATCAGCGTGTTGGTCGAAGCGTCGGCCTGGATGTAGCCGCTGCCGCCCGTGCTGCCGGAGGTGCCGCGGCTGTTGCCGCTCAGCGCCGGATTGGTCGGCCCCGTATTGGACGTGCTGCCGCTCTGGCCGATGGTGTTGTTGGCGCCCGTCTGCATCGTCGCCTGGTTGTTGTTCAGGGAGCTGCCGCTGCCCGAACCCTGGCTCGGCGCCTCGCCGGTCGTGACCGCGCGCAGCGTCTCGGCCAGCTTGGTTGCATCCGCGTTCTTCAGGTAGACGACGTGCACGTTGCCCAGTTCCGTCGTCGGCTGGTCCAGTTTGGCGATCAGCGACTTGGCGAGATTGGCGCGCGCCAGCGACGGCGCGCGCAGAATCAGCGCATTGGTGCGCGGGTCGGCCAGCACGGTGACCTTGCCGCCGCCATCGCCGGCGCCGCTGCCGGGCTCCATCATCTTGTTGATCATCGCCGCGACGTCGCTGGCGATACCGTAGCGCACCGGGATCACGTCCATGTCCGTCGATGCCGGCGCGTCCAGCGCCGCCACGATTTTCGCGAGGCGCTTCAGGTTGTCCGCATAGTCCGTGACGACCAGCGTGTTGTTGCCCGGGTTGGCGTTGATCGTGTTGTTGGTCGAGATCAGCGGGCGCAAAACGGTTACCAGATTGGCCGCCGATTCGTGCGACAGGTGGAACACCTGCGTGGCGATCTGGTCGCCCTTCGGCGTGGCCTGCTTGCCGATCACCGTCGGCGTGGCCTGCAGCTTCGCTTCCGCTTCCGGCACGACCTTGGCGTAGCCGTCGCCGCTGACGATCGCGTAGCCCTGCAGGCGCAGCGCGGACGTCAGCAGCGCAAACGCCTGCGACTTGCTGATCGACTTTTCCGACACGAGCGTGATCGTGCCCTTGACGCGCGGGTCGATCAGGAACGTGATGTTGGTGTAGTGACCGACCGCCTTGATGACGGACTCGATATCGGCGCCGACGAAATTCAGCGCCGCCGCATCCGACTCCGCCTGCGGTGCCGACCATGCCGGCGCAATGGCCGACGACAGCATGCAGCACAGCAGCGCGGCGGCACTGAAGCGCTTCAGCGCCGAAGGATTGGTTTTGCTTGCAAACTGATTTTTCATTATCTGAACTCTAAAGCGATGATGTTTTTGCCGCCGACCGTCCTGCGCTGGCCCAGCAGGTTGAGCAGATTGCCCAGCGTTTCTTCGTAGCCGTTGGCCGCTTCCGCCTGGCCGGAAAACTGCAGCCGGCCGCCTTGCAGCTGGCCCGTGCCGGACAACAGCAGCGGACCCTTGGTGGTGGACAGGTTGACACCCGCCTGCGCGCCGCGCCAGTCCAGCGCCAGCTGGTAGCTGCCCAGCGGCCGGATCGGCGTCAGGCGCGACGACACGTCCTGCATCTGCAACGTCGTCACGCCGGTGACGGCCACCGTGCGCTCCACCAGCGCCAGTTGCAGCGACGTCCACGACAGCTGCAGCCGGCCCGACAGCGCCAGCGTATTCAATGGCGCGCCCAGTCCCGCCAGGCCGTCCGCAGGGAGCAGCAACGCCGCGGGGCTCAGTTGCCATGCGCGCCAGCTGCCCGTGATGTTGACGGGTTGCGTCAGCGCCTGCTCGTTCGCCAGTTCCATCCGTACGCTGCCCAGCAGCGACAGCGGCGAGACCTGCCACGTAAAGCGGCCAGGCAGCAGCGGCGTGATGGCGCTGTTGCCGCTGGCGGCGCCGCCGACAAACGCGGAGCCGTGCCACAGCGTGCCTTGCGCGTCGCCCAGCGTCAGGCGCCCGCCCGTCTGCCGCTCCACGAGTACGGCCACCCACGTGGCCGGAAAGAACACCAGCATCGTCAGCACCGCCGTGACGGCGATGGCCAGCAGCCAGGCAAGGGTGCGCTTCATCGGCTGGCCGTTTCCTGGCGCAGGGTCAATGTCGCGTCCACCATGCCTGCCGCATCCTGGGCGCTGACGGTGCCTTCCTGCACCGCCAGCCGGTTTTCGCTGCGCGCGGCCTCCAGCCACGTCACCAGGCCGGCAAACGGCACGTTTTTAAAGTCGATCTTGAAATAGTCGCCGGTGGCGACGACGTTCTGCGGCGTCAGGCCGCGCGCCGCCAGCGCCGTGTTCAGAGCCTCGCGCGACAGCGGTGCCGGCGGCGTTGCCGGTTGCGCCGACAGTTGCGCCGCCTGGCTGGCCAGCGCCTGCAGCTCCGCCGCTTCCTGGCGCAACAGCGGCAGTTCGCGGCGCAGCTTTTCGCGGCCTGTCAGCGCCGGATCGATCAGCAGGCCGTAGATCAGGCCCAGTGCGACGACGGCGCCGCCGATGACCAGCATGCGCCGCTCCTGCTCCGTACGGGCGCTCCAGAAGCTGTCCGCGCTGGCGCGCCAGCCCTTGACGGTCTCACTCAGTTTGCTCACGATTTACCTCCCGCGCGCAGTTGCCAGACGCCGGCGCCGGTTTCCTTCAGCGACAGGTTGCGCGGCGCGAGCTGCGCCTGCACCTGCGCCAGTGCGCTCGCATCGACGGTATTCGGTTTCAGTTTCACGGTCAGCGCCCGCTCGCGGTATTCGAGCCCGGCGACGACATCGTGGCGCGGCAGCGATCGCAGCGCTTCGCCCAGCGCGGCGGCGAGGGCCGTGAACTCGTCGGCTGCCATGGCGCCGCTGGCCACCTTGGCCGACGCGATGTTCTTGCGCATCTGCGCGGCAGGATCGAGGATGACCTTCTCGTTCGGGTAGGCGGCGCGGAAGATCTGCGTCATCGACAGGCGCACCGCTTCCGCCTCGCGGCGCATGCGCAGCCACTCGACGTTCAGGCCGACGATATTGACCAGCACCGCCAGCAGCGCGATGCGCAGTGGCCAGCGCCAGCGACGCCATTCGCGCGCCTTGGCACCGCTGGCGGCACCCAGGCCCGCGGCCAGGTCGAGTTGCACGCCCTGCGCCGCGGCGATGCGGTGCACCCAGTTGTCCTCTTCCAGCACGATGCCGGGGATGTCCGTCACCAGCGCGTCGTACTGTGCGCGCTGCGCGGCGGGCACGTACAGCGAGATGGGCGCCTCGCCGGCCAGCGCGCGCAATGTGTGCAGCGCGCTGTCGGCCTGCGCCGGCAACGTCAGGCCCATGCCTTCGTACTGCGCGGCGCGCAAGGTCAGCTCCAGGCCCGCCTCGTCATGCATTAGCGCGGCGGAGACGCCGCCCGGCGCCAGCGGCAGGCACAATTGGCCGGGCAGCGCGCTGACGGCGCGGGCGCCCTGCGCCACCAGCGCGCGCACCAGCACTTCCAGCCACGCGCGCTGCACGACGGCGACGGTACGTTCCGTCACGCCCGGCTGCACCGGACCGACGGCAAACGCGCACTCGGCCGGGTCACCGAGGATCTGCTCTTCGACGAGATTGGGCAGCGCCGCCTTCAGGCGTGCGCCGGACAGGGGCGGCACGGCCACGCGCAGCAGCGTCACATCCGCGGCCGACAGCAGCAGCACGACCTTGCGCGCGGAGCCGACGAGGTCCGCCAGCTTCGACAGCGCGCCGACGCCCTGCTGCGCCACGCTGCCGCCATCGGCCACGAGCGCGAAGCCGCAGCTTTGCGCCGCGCCCGCGTCGTTGGCGGCGGCCCGCGCCGGATAACTGATATAAAGAGTCGTCAAAACCGTTTGCCTTCTTTTCCTAGAGTTCCCGTATCCATAGCGGCGTGGTCAGCGAGCGGCCCTGCGGCGGATCGCGGTGGATCAGCGACCAGCTCTCGAGCGCGGCGCGTTCGAGCCGCACCTGGCTTTGCACGAGGAAGTTGTCGCTCCTGACGACAACAGCCACCGCGGGCGCATTCCCCGCATCGTCCTTTACCAGGCTGGCATCCGCCCATGGCGTATGCTTGCGCCGCACCACCAGCGACTGTGCCTGCGACACCGCCACGTTCTCGAACAGCGCCGACAGCACTTCAGCGCGCGCCGTGTTCGCATTGACCTTCGCGTCGTCCGGCAGCACGATCACGAACTCGCGCAGCCGCTCGACCGCCTGCTGCGTCACGCCGGCCACCGCGAGCAAGTCTTCCACGCGCAACAGCTGAAGCGGGGCGCTGCTGCCGGTACTACCCGCACTACCGCTGCCGCCGATGCGTCCGCTGCCTGCACCGCTGCCTGCACCACTTCCTGCGCCGCCGCCTGCGCCGGTTCCACCCGGCGGCCCCGGCGGGATCGTTGGCGGCAGTGCCGCCCGCGCCCGCGCCACGGCCTGCGCCACCGGCGTCGCCAGCGCCTCATCCAGCTGCAGGTTGCGCAGCAGCCTTTTGAACACGGCCACCTGCGCCGGGTCGACGCCCGTCGCGACGGCCAGATTCGCCAGATTGTAGCGCGCCTGCGCATCGTAAATCTGTCCCGACAGCGTGGCGTCGTAGGTTTCGTTATTCTGCCGCTCGCGTTCCAGGTAGTCGTCCAGCCGCGTTTCGGCCAGCGGCGTGGCCCAGACGCCGTCCTCGCGCGTCATCGTTCTGCTGTCGTTCCCTTCCTGCTGCAGGATCAGCCGCGCCCAGTCCAATGCGCCGCGCAGGATCCAGCGCGTCTGCAGGTGCAGCCTTTGATTTTCCATCGACCTTACCTGCACCTGCTGCTGCCAGAACAGGCTGGCGACAATCGTCACGGCCAGTGTCGTCAGCAGCAGTGCCGTGACGACGGCCACGCCGCGCTGGCGGTGCAAAGTCCCCTTCATACGGCCCCCAGCAGCAGGATCTTCACCAGTGGGTTGGGCTGGCCCAGCAACTGCAGCGACATCTCCAGGCCCTTGATGCCGGCGACGCCAGAACGTGCCGGCTGCTGGGGCGCGCTTGCAACATTGTTCGGCACACGCCAGCCGCCGTTTTCCCACAGGCGGATCGCCATGTCCGCCACGCCTGCCTGCAGCGCCACGCCTGGCACGGGATCGGTATCGCCCAGCGCGACCTGCCACAATGAGTCGAGCTGTGTCAGGTCGCGCGTGTTGACCGATTCGCGGCGCGACAGCACGCCGTCGCGCACCCGGTAGCTGACGACCTGCAGCTGCGACGGACCGTTTTCCGGGAACACGGTGCGGACAAAAATCAGCCGCGCGTTGTCGGCCACCAGCTGCTGGCGGTTGCCCAGCAGCTGCGTGTCGGCCAGCTGTTCCAGGTCGCTCTGCATCTGGGCGAACGCCAGCTGGATGCCGCGCGTGTGGTCCATCTGCTGCGTCAGCGCGGCGCGCGAGCGGATGATGCTGTCCAGGCCGCGCCATCCCAGCACGGCGACGATCGCCAGCACGGTGATGGCCACGAGCAGTTCGACCAGCGTGAAGCCCTGCGCCGGCCGCTTCGTGACGCCCTTCATTCGCGCAGCACCAGTTGTACCAGCTTGATGATGCGCCGCTCCGGATGGGCCGCTTCGAACACGCTCACTTCCACCCGGCGCAGGCGCGGGTTGGGCGACATGATGACGTTCTCTTCGCAGATCAGCTCCATTTCGCCCTGCGGGCACGCAAACGACGTCTTGCCGATGGCGGGGAAGACGTGCGCCAGGCGGATTTCGACCAGGCGGTTTTCGGCCGACCACGTGGCCATCATGGTGCTGCGCAGGCCATCGCTGTTCTGCGTCAGGCTGCCGATCGCGCGCAGCGAGGCGCCCAGCGCCGTGCCGACGATGACCAGCGCCACCAGCACTTCCAGCAGCGTGAATCCCTGCGCGCGGTGGCCGCTGCGTCTCATCATTCCACCGTGAAGTGGCCGATGCCGTCGGCGCGGATCGCGGCGCTGACGTCGCCGCTGGCCATGGTCAGCACGAACGGCTTGTCGACGGGCTCGCGGCCGAACACGATGCGCATCGCTTCGCCGGGAATATTCGTGGGGGGATCGAGCAGCAGGGTCACGGGACTGCGTTTGAATTCGCGCTCGCGCAGCATGTCGTCGGCGGGCAGGGCCTCCCAGCGGCGGCCATTGCGGATCAGGAAGCGGTAGCTGTTGCTGTTCGCTTCGAACGCCACGGGGCGGTTACGCACGATGGCTTCATCGCGCGCCAGCTGCAGCAGCAGTGCCACGCGCTGCGCTTCCTGCTGCATCGCCTGGCGCTGGCTGGGCGCCGCGTTCATCGTGACGAGACCCAGGGTCAGGCCGATGATGACCAGCACCACCAGCAGCTCGATCAGGGTAAAGCCGCGCTGGCGCATGGCGTACGGCGTGTTAGTTATCCCAGGAGCCGATGTCGGCATCGTCGCCGGTGCCGCCAGGCTGGCCGTCGGCGCCCAGCGAGAACACATCGACTTCACCCTTCACGCCGGGCGACAGGAACTGGTACGGATTGCCCCACGGGTCCTTCGGCATCTTCTCCAGATAACCGCCCTCTTTCCAGCCGGTGGCGGCCGGGCCGCCCGTCGGACGCGTCAGCAGTGCCTGCAGGCCCTGCTCGGTCGTTGGGTAGCGGGTGTTATCCAGCTTGTACAGCTTCAGGGCCTGCACGATCGTGGCGATATCGACCTTGGCCGCTGCCACTTTCGATTCGCCCGTGCGGGACAGCAGCTTGGGCACCACCAGCGCGGCCAGCACGCCCATGATGACCACCACGACCATGATTTCGATCAGCGTGAAGCCGCGCGCGCGGCGCATCCGTTGTGAGACGTTTTGCATAAGTTCGGGATTGTTTGACTGAGGTTATCGCGAAAACAAGAGTGCAGCAGTATAGACCGGAAATATAACAGGGCGGTGAAAAAGCCGGGTTCGCTGTCATGTTTTGTTACGGGTGCTACTGCCGCGGGGT
>Ga0308166_1000459_pt1 | contig 55711 bp, 63 predicted proteins | sample PhyCR2_2_FD_202137 | JGI IMG/M metagenome (GOLD analysis project Ga0308166, IMG submission 202137) | Phyllosphere microbial communities from UC Gill Tract Community Farm, Albany, California, United States - DLSLCC.R2 | ecosystem: Host-associated > Plants > Phyllosphere > Unclassified | place...
TTGTCTGAGGTGAGATATTTAGCCATACGCTTACCCTTCCGTCAGCTCTTCACGTAGCCAGCGTGGTCGGTTGCTCCTTGGTCAACTTGGATTTCGGCGATGCTGAAGATATGCCGCAATTGATAGATTGTCTCGCAGCTGAACGATTTCTGGTCGATGTCGCCTCTCAGCATCAGCAGTTCCACGACCTCGTCCGCATCCGCCTGGTATGCTTGCATTAGCTTGGTCAGGTCTTCAAGAAACTGCTGATCGCGCTCGAGCCCCGCCTCCTTTTGAAGCTTGTTTATCTCGTTCTCAAGCTCGCTGATGCGCTGCTGAGCAAGACGAATTGCATCTGATCGATGAGGGGCATTCATGAGCTGGCCTCCACCTGCCGGTCTGTTGCATTTTAGCTGACTGAGTTTGACCGTTTGTCTGATCAAGAATCCGATATTTACCAAAAGTGCAAAGGTTCAGGTGCCCCCTGATCGCTCGTGATGGTGCTATGCCAAATTCGCATAGGCGTAGCCGATGGCCGGCAGGACGGTATTTCAGGTATCGCTAAGCCTCCCTTCAATATTTAGCATAAATTGACAGAGAGCACCGCTTTGCTCTGCCAAGGTGCTGAACTGATGCGGCAATTTATATGATAAATGTGCGTGCCACTTAGGGGCGGCTGTCTTAAACCGAGCCATCGGCTAGCACCGCCGTCTCGGCCCTGCGGGCTTCCATCCTCAAGCCTTCGCGCTCTGCTTGCTTGCTCATGCCCCGGTGGTAGTCAGATGATCGAGTTCAGGCTGACGCCCGGTCTGGTACATCATCCCCCCTGCCCCAGTTTCTAATCCTCCACAATCCTCGATTCAATTCCTGCTACCTGTGCTGACCTGGGACGGTGACCGGCCAAGAGCTGCGTAGTTCGAATCTCCGCGCCGCGCAAGCTCCGGCTAAATCAAGGCTACGCAGGGCGCTGAATGATCGATAAGATGAGCGGTATCTCAGTTCTGCGAGCCAGGTATGGCAAGGCCTCCAAAGGCAAAGGGAGAAAAATCTCCCACCCCTAAACCGAAACCCCGGCGGAAGAAGGTCGCAAGTCCTGTTTCCACGGGCGGGCGCGGTGGTGCATTCGAGCAACGCGTGCAAGCGGTGAGGCTGCTCGCTATGTGCCTGGGCATCCCGTGTGCGGGGTTGCGCGAAGGATTTGTCATCGTAGGGTTGCTGTTCCAAGGTCGAGGATTTGACCACAATACTGACGACCTGGTTGTCTATGCTGCGACGGCGAGCACAGGACGGAAAGCAACCATCAGAATGCAGATGAAGCGGTCACTCAAGGCGACTGCCAACGAGATTTTTACCGAGGCCGTAGGGCTTGCGTGGCTCGACTTCATCAAGCCAACTTTCCAGCGCGGACTGGACGACAATCTTATTGTGTACCACGTGTCCAGCTCGTCTTCCATGGAGGGCGCCGTGGAGGTGGTCAGGCTGGCCTCAGCGTCGATTTCGCATGAATCTTGGCACGTCCGTGTGCAGTCAGAGGGGCTGAGTAACGCTCGGAACCGAGCTGCTTACGCCGCCATCAAGGCTGCAGTTGAACAATATAATGAGGCGGCGGTTAGCGACGAAGACCTGCGACAGTTCGCGTTACACCTGAAATTCTTGCCCCACGACCTGGACTCGGATCGCACTCAGGAAGCCGGATACCAAAAGCAATTTATCGCCCAGGCATTGCCAAGCCGGGACAGCGGCGCGGTGTGGTCGCAGTTATTGGCTGTGTGTGCTGAGCTCAATGGCACTGCCGGAGAAATCGACCTCTCTTCCGCTTCAGCCCATCTGGGTGAGCTTGCCAAGGAATTTCATACGGCCAAGCTGATACGCGAGAGTGTGCAGGCCTACCAAATGGGTACGATGCCTGTCAGCCATGAGCGCGCGTCAGAGCTTACCCCGCTGGCGGAATATCTCGCTCCCCTCCTCTCCGTTGATCGCGCTGCCGGTAGTACACTGCTGACTGATGACCTTCCCATCGCAATCCAAGGGTCGGAAACTACATTTGCTACGCGCCAGCTCGACCGCATCAGCACGCTGCACAACGATCGCCGATACAAGGATGCCTTGACTCAGCTGGAACTCCTCGAGGACGAGCTGGACACGTTTGATATTCACCAGAAGGCCCGTTGGTATTTCCTTCGTGGGATGTGCTTCTGGCATCTTGGGGACGATGAGATCGCCTCGACAGATCTTGAGGCAGCCGCAAACCTCTATATCGACGATGATCGTATCGCTGCGGGTCATGTCCGGGCTCACATGCTCAAAAATGATGTGCAGGCTGCTCTCCAGGTTGGCCAGGCGGCACAGGCTCGCTTTCCGGAGTCGTATTCGGTATGGATCGCTTACACCAACGCAAGAGTCCTCAATAGAGAAGAGCTAACTGAAGACGAGATCCCCGAAGCCTTTCGCGATAGATCCGGGGCCTGGCAGATGGTGGCCAGTTCCAGGGCTGGCGCCGGGGACGATCTTGGTGCCGTCAACGCTATCAAGACAGCGTTGGAGCAGCCTGACAGCTCTATTTTCATCGTTGAAAACTATCTGCGCTTTGCCCTGCGACTCGCCACAGATAACCCGTTCCACGTGAATACGCGATCCCAGCCTCAGGATCGACGCGAGCTCATAATGGATGCCATGTCCAAGTTTGAGGATCGGGAGGCTGTGCTATGGGCCGAGCAAAGTCCTAGGACAAAGACTGACGTCGTTTTCCACCTCGCCTATGCGTATCTGCTATTGGGGCAGCCGGCTCAGGCGTTGGACATGATCGACCAGGGAAGACAGCGTAGCGTCCCAGAACATGAGACATCGGCCCGAGTGGAGCTTGAGGCCCTATGCGATTTGAATCGTGAGGGTGAAGCGGTTGATCGCTTCTGCGATCGCCTTGAGCAGCTTCCCGATGACGCACTGGTGATCTTCGGCCAAGCATGCTTGGTTGCGGGTCGGGAGCCAATGCTCGAGTCTGCCTATGGTCTACAGGTGCAGCGGCCTGTCACGGATGAGTCGGCGAAAGTGCTGCGGATACTCCGCCACATGCACTGGGAATTGTTGCTGCGTCAGCAACGCAATAATGCAGTTCAGCAAGAGCTTTCGCTGCTAGGTGTCAATCCCCAGAACAGCAATATCACCGATGGGGTTTTCGCTGCTCGGGCCTTCATCGATAACGACGCAGTGCGCCAGGCATTCGAGAATCGTGTGGCTGAACTCGCACCGCAAAGCAGCGATTTGCTGGAGCTGTCCATGGCATCGCAATGGATGCTCCATGCACGGCGTCACGATGACGCTATCGCAATGCTCGAACGCGTGCTTCCCCGCGACTCGTTTACTCCACTGCACGTGGATCTTCTTCACGCCTACGTCCTAACTGATCAGCGTGCGAAGGTTCGAGATCTGCTGGAGTCACTTCCTGGTGAATGGCGCCAGTCCGCAGATGTCCGAAACGTGGCTTTGAACGTTTACGGTAACGCCGGTGATTGGCCAAAAATGCGTGAAATCGCAGAGATGATCGCTTCTGAGAGCCCCCTTGATGCTAGTGCATGGTTGCTGCTGATTCAGATTCTAGCCAACATAAACCCTGAGCAGATGGACGCGTGCATAGCCACGCTTCCTGTCTTTCTGGAAGGCTCCGCTCAGGATCAGTTGAAACTTGCTAACGCAGAGATCAGTCGGGGGATGCATGATCAAGGTATCGCCCGCATTTACCGCACCATGCGAGTTAGCTCGGGAAATCTTGAGGCTGCTGCAGGTCACATCTCACTCATGGTCATGGCATCCGGCACGGTGGATGCTTTCCTCACCAACCCAGTCGAGGTCGCTTGTGGTACGTCAGTCGAACTCGAAGACAGCAACGGCGGCAGCGGTTACGTTTCAATAGATTTTGACATTGACCCCCCTCTCTCGCCTACCGCGGAGTTCATCGCTGCGGCCTCCGAGCAGGCTGTCGCGCTAATGGGTCTCAAAGTTGGCGAAACCACAACTATCCGTAGCTTGATAGGAGAGCAGACGCTCAAGGTCAAGCGGATTGTGACCATTCACCGACGTCTGCTCGATCTATCATATGGGCATGTCTCAAGCGCGGTCGTTCCGAGCAAAAATTTAGTCGCCATGACCATCCCCACGCGTGAGGATGGTGAGCTGGATATCTCCTTCTTCATCGAGCAAATCGAACGAAAAAAAACACAGGGCCTCAATACAATTGGGCTCTATAGCCAGCACATGGCCACGCTTGGGCTGATCGCGAAGATGCTCGGTGTGGATGTGATCGATCTCGTCAGAGGCTGGCCCTTTGAGGGGCCATTGCTGGAGGTCTCGATGGGTGTGGGCCAGACCCACGATGAATTCCCGGTTATCGGTGCCTCCGATCACTGTTGGGTGGTAGATCTTCCCATGCTGGTAGAGCTTGCGACGCTTGGAATGCTCGATGTACTGGAGCACATCCCCAGGCTGTATATAGCTGCTGCCACCAAGCAAGCGCTAGAAACGAAGATCGAGTCGTCATCGCGATTTCACAAGGGAGGGACGCTCTTCTCACACGATGGGCAACTCGGTATGCAGGAGCAGACAGAGGAAAATTGGCATCGGGAGCGGGCCTTCCTCGGCTCAATCTATGCCGCTATTGATGAGTATTGTGAGGTGGTACCGGCATATGGCCCACCCACACTGCCGGCACAGATGCATACGCTCAAAGACATTCTGGGTGAAGGCGAGTATGCAACCCTGCTTGTTTGCTTGGAGTACGGCGGTGGGCTGCTGTCGTCAGACGCCCGCCTCCGAGCTATAGCAGGACTCCTAGAGATCAAAGGAGCATCTCCTCAACTGCTACTGACGAATGAGCTGATTTCAGGGCGCTTGGTGCGTGCCGAGTACTCCCGGGCAGTTGTTCAAATGGTGATGACCAGGCGCAGCTTCATCTCGATCCAAGCTGCCGACCTTGTCACCATGATGGATCAGGGTGAAACGTTTGCAAACATAGGTATCAACCGATTGCGGAGTTACTTGGCCGAGCCGAACCTAACATTTGATACTGCTGTGCCCGTTATAGTCGACTTTGTCTGTCTGATGTTCCTGCAGGCGCGCTGTAACCTAGGTGTGATGCTGCAGCTGATTGAGTACTGTTTTGAACCGATGTTCCGCCACCCGAGCTGCCCTGACGATTTCCATAGGTTGGCGTACACACGGATCCTGCTCACGTTAGCCGGTGTAGAGATCAATTCCGTGGCCCGCAAGGCCATAGGGCACAGACTACATGTTGCGATGCAGCGCGCAGAGCGCCCTAGCAGGCCGGTGACACTGGAAGCGAAGGTTTCCTTCGCTTATGCAGTCCCTTTCTGGGCGGTCGTGGTGCCCTCGCCGCTAGCTTCTATTCAGCTAAAAGCCCAAAATCCTGCACCGGCATCGGTTCAGAGCGGTCATACAGAGGAAAGCAGGAAAGTGGATTAGCATTCATCATGATGCAACCTGACAGGCAGCATGTTCCGCAGGAAATCACCTTCTCGGAGCAACAACTATTCACGTACAACTGACTTTCTGATCCGTTAACCGGAGCCTGCTCTGCATATGAAAATTGAAGCGCTCAGCACCTATGCCAAGGGTGACCGATTCGAGGAGCAAGTCTTTGAGTTCCTGTCTCGTGAGATCAATGAAGGTCGCTTTTATGTCTTCCGACCTGAGTGCTGCAAAATTTTCAGGAAGAAGGGCTACTACTCCCGCGACCGAGAAGACTTCATCATTTTTGACATTTCGGTCGAAGTGTTCCTGCCTGGCTTCGAGACCCCATCGTTGCTTGTGCTCATCGAATGCAAGAACTACAGCGGCAAAGTGCCTGTGGGGGACATCGAAGAATTTGGATCAAAGATCAGTCAAGTGGCCGGCTTCAATGCTAAGGGTATTTTTGCCTCCGCCAGCGCGTTTCAGTCCGGCACGTTCAACATTGCGCGGAATCGAGGCTTCAGTGTCTTGCGTTACTTCGATCAATCTGAGTTCAGATGGGAGCTTCCTCGCGCCCTATTAACCGGGGCGCTTAGCGCTAGAGCTCGTAAGCGCGCAGAGATCGAATTCGCCTTAACCCAAACGGATTTTCGGCCTACCGTTTATAGCGCCTATGCCGTAACTCCTGCCGGTTTTACGGATGGCTGGGAAGGCATCTGGAAAGGCCTCGACCTTGTGAGTGCTTTTAAAGAGAACGATTTGAGTCTGATTCGTCAGCCCACGCTTATCGAAACACCCAGGGTTGCGTTCATTTCGCGGGACAAAATAGATCGCGTGGCGCAGCAGGCTTTGAAATCCATTTCATACATCCGGGGAGAGGTTGATCTTACTAAGCTAGTGTCCAGGGAAGCTGATGTCAGTGGACTGTCCGTGAGCTTCATTGAGGACTCGGGCTCAGCCCTCGGCAGTATCACGTTCAACCCGCTTGAGATCAAAATCTTCGGGGCAGATAGCCAATCCCACTTGGCCCGATTCACACTCGCCCATGAGTTGGGGCATCACTTTCTAGGTCATAAACGCTACATGACACGAGAAGCCATCCGAGCGCAGGACATTGACCAGAGCCAGCTCATCACCATCCCTAAAGGGGAAGTTGAGCGGCTGGAGTGGCAAGCAAATACGTTTGCTTCATGTCTCTTGATGCCTAAAGAGGACTTTCAGGCTGCGTTTGGGTTGTTACTACAGCATCTTGGCATCCGAGATCGCGGTCACGGGCATCTGTACTTAGACAGTCAGAGGGACAACGTCATCCAGTTTCATGCTGTGTGCAATTCTCTGAGCGGATATTTTAACGTTTCGAAGACAGCGATCCGATTGCGCATGAGGGCGTTGGAACTGCTGGTCGAGGTTGGTCGGCAAGATTGATCTGCATCTAACGGGGAGTTTATGACGCATGGCCGGGTGGTTCCTGAGCGTACAGTTCTTTATCGCCCCGCCACTCTTTTGCACTCCGATCGATACCTAGCGCCTACTTCATGCCCCCAAGCTACGGCCAGCGTACTAAACCAAGCTCCTTGAGTCGTAACGCCATTGCCGAATCGGATACTCCAAACTGCGTAGCAAGCGATACGACGTTGAGGTTATTGAAGCGTTGGCACCGCGCCAGTGCCAGCTCTCTTTCCAAGGAGTCTGACGAGGCATACAACAAACCTTCGATGTTATGCGCATCGAGGTGATATGCGACCGTATCGTTAAAGTGAAGCTGGTCTCCACATAGGAATAGACGCCTGAAACGGTCAGCGACCAGCTTCGCAGGCATCAAAAAACAAGCCGCAAAGAAATCAGCCTCCCTTTCTTCAGGGTTTCGAGCCCCGCCGACTGGACGGCCATCTAACGCCCGATCCCTATGCATAACCTCACCTTTATGTAGGGCGAGGTGGCCGATTTCATGAGCACCCGTGAACAGTTTTACCGTGGAAGAGAATTCTTGGGAGATTGCAATGCGGTTCGCTTGGCGATCAATCAGACCTGCAATCTTAGGGCCGGAGCCGCCTTGGATGAATTTGGGATCACCGAGATTCGGAAGCTCCCGATATTCAAAGCCGTACGCTAACGCCGCCTTTCTCGGATCACGCGCCTGAAGCGGGGTGATATCTTGATCGCCCCACAGGTGATATCGGTCGCGCCAGAGCATGCGCAGCAGCTCGGATGCTTCTTGTTCGATATTTGGCATGTCCATGCAAATCACCGCATGTAGTGTTCTTGGCTTTATAATAACCCAATATGTAGGGTTTTCAAGCCCGTCGAACATGCGTTGGTTGTGCTCGGCACACTGCTGCTAGTTTGCTTTACTCGAGTGAGCCGCTTCGATACTTGACTGAGCTCGGGTTTCCAATCGAGGACGGGTGTCGAGCTGTATGAAAGCTGGCGGTAATATGCTGTTCGCCAGCATCAAAGTGAGTCGCTGATGAGCCCACTGAAGCGCGGAGCATTCTTCATTAGGGCCTATGGGTTTGAGCGTGGCTTTGTTCATGGTCACTTCCTCGACGGTTTTGTGGGTGCTGTCTTTAGCTTCTCGGATGCAGGCGCAAATGTGGTGTCCGAATCGCTTCCATCTGTCTCAGCCTGTGTAGCCTGCACTCGCCGGAGTTGCTCATTCTCCGATTGGGCAGCGGCAAGCAGCAGTCTTGCCTCTAGCTCGCGCTCGCCGCTCTTGGCTGCTGCTTCATTCAGTGCCGTGGCGTCTTGTCGAAGCGTGGTGATCTGTTCCTGGAGCTGCTCAGCAACGCCGGCGGATTTCGCCGCTGCGAGTTTCAGTCCTTGGATCTCGCCAGTCAGTGTCTGTATGTGCGCCTCATGGCCGTGTAGCAGTTTCACCTGCTGCCTGGACTCTCCAAGCAACCGCTCGTTGTCACGATTTAAACGAGTTAGGTCATCCTGTTTCAGCACCAAGGTTTCCTGCAGCTTGCGCTTCTCCCCTTGAGCCTCGTGGAGTTGGGATTCATGCCGTCGTTGATCCTGATCACGCTGCTCTTTTATAGACTGCCGGTAGTGCTCCAATGCCCCGCGTGCATGAACATGCTTTTCCTCTAGAGAGTGGATCTGTTTATCCCGGTCACTGACCAGGGCTTCTAGGTCAGTACAGCGTTGATTAAGTCCGGCATTGCGTGTCAGCTCTGCCTGGAGCGAGGACTGCGTGGTTTTTAGGTCAGCAGTTTGAGCCTCAATCGCTGCTTGCTGAGTGTCGAGCTGCCGACGCGCTGCGGTCAGTTCAGTTTGCAGGCTGGCGATCTGCGCCTGGAGCTCTAGACGCTCAGTATCAAAGGCTAATCGGGATTGTTCGATCGACTCGTTGCCCTCCTCCATGAGTTGATCCAGAAGGCTTTCCACCATTGTCGAAAGTTCTTCACCCATGCGTTCGCGGGACGATAGTGGGCGTGGATCGTAGGATTCGATCTCTTTCAGGTACCGGGCAATGGTTGTCTTCGACCCGGTATTCCCCAGTTCCACACGCACGGCATCGATGCTTGGGTATGTGCCCCTAGCGAGCAGAGACTGCCTTGCTTTTTGCACCACCGCCTTGTTAATGCCGCCACGAGCCATGTGAACTCCTACGATTTCGTGCTGTGTTACGTGTCATGTAATTACGTGACACACTATCATCTATTTTTTGGACGTAAAGTCCAATAACTAAAAAGCTATAATAGTGCTTTATAGCTTCTTTATACTTTCAAGCGCCCAGAAAACCTCCTTGTGGCGCGGAAAGGCAGAAACGCTACGATTTTGAAGGCAACGTACGATGGAAAAGGCAGATCGGTACCTCAGTGCCGGCACCCGAGAGAACACCCGCAAAAGCTACCGGGCGGCGATCGAACATTTCGAGGTGACTTGGGGTGGGTACCTGCCCACGACAGGCGTGGGCGTCGTTCGGTACCTGGCGGAGTACGCCGACCAGCTCTCCATTAACACACTGAAGCAGCGCCTAGCAGCCCTTGCGCAATGGCACATCACTCAGGGTTTCCCTGATCCGACCAAGACGCCTGACGTCCGCCAGATGATCAAAGGCATCAGGGTCGTGCACCCAGCACAGGTTAAACAGGCCGCCCCACTGCTGCTGAAGCACCTGGAGCAAGCGGTCAAATGGCTTGAAGGGGAAGCTGCAGCTGCGATTGAACGGGGAGATTACAAATCGCTGGTTCGTCATCGTCGCTCGGTGGCGATGATTTTGATTGGGTTCTGGCGTGGCTTTCGAGGCGACGAACTGGCCAGGCTAACGGTGGAGGACACCCAAGCCGTAAGCGGTGAAGGTATTACCTTTTTCCTGCCTTACACCAAGGGCGACCGCCAGCATGAAGGAACTACTTTCCATACGCCGGCTCTTACCATGCTTTGCCCCGTCGAGGCCTACATCAACTGGATAACAGTTGCCGGGATCGCGAAAGGCCCGGTGTTCCAGCGGATTGATCGGTGGGGCAATCTTTCAGGCAAAGCTATGCAGCCGCATAGCCTGATCCCTGTGCTACGCCGCATTTTCAAAGACGCAGGATTGCCAGCTGAACTGTATAGCAGTCACTCGATGCGGCGAGGCTTTGCGACCTGGGCGTCCGCTAATGGGTGGGACATCAAAGGGCTGATGAGCTATGTGGGCTGGAAAGACATGAAATCTGCATTGCGCTACGTCGACCCCAGAACGTCTTTCGGTGGACTTGTCGCGCGTGGGGCACCGTCACAGCTAGAAATTGACTAACCGATGCTTTCACCATTTTGCGGACTGTTTAACTCAAAAATGATATAGCGCTTCACTCTGAAGCGCGGGCCCCAAAAATTCTACGTCGCAACAGGCGAAACTGGACGGAACTCCGCTGCTTTCTCGATGGCGAGAGGTAGATAGACTAACGATGCCGCCACCGCCGCTAGCGGATTTCGATCTGGACGCCCCTAGCAGAATGCATCGCTACCTCCTCCCTCCGCTAGGCTAAGATTCACTTAACAAATTGCACTATTAACGCAGGTCTTCAAAGACTGCTTGCCTCTCCTGCCAGGTCAGCTCCGTGAGCGCAGGCAACGCGGAGTCGGCGAAAGAGACTAATTCAGGGGCGGTATGCATCCAGTGTTCTCGGTAGCAAGCGATGAGTTCTCGAAGCTTGACGTAGACTTGCTGCATCTTGGCGTCCAGATGGCTCATTGCAACACTGAATTGTGCCTCATACATTTCACTACCCCATTTGCTGTAACAAGCTCCATTGCTGACTATCTCGTCGATAGTGGGCACATCCCATTCTACAGCAAGCAGCGTCGACACTCTGTGGACGCGATTGTAGAGGCTACGAATCTGGCGTTCGTATTTATGCTCCCCATGAGACCGACTGGGATCATAAGAGCCATCTCCATCCACCGCCATGTGCCCATCGCGCCCATATCGCTCGTCAAACAGACGATGAAAATCTTTGTGAAGGGACGGAAGCGAGGGCAGTTCATGATCTAACTGGCGTAGCCGCTTTGCGTATAGATATTGGTGGGTAAGACCAGCAGGCTCCAACTGATCGCAGCTCGAAAAGGTAAAAGTCACTTTTTCGATGTCGGTGCGTTTATATCGAAAAGGAGCCTTTCGCGTTTCGTGCTCAATGGATTTAGAGTAAACCTGCTTAGCGCTTGCATCCACCAAAATCAGGAAAACTGGTACCTCATAACCGAGCCACATATTCAGTGCTTTCGTACGGACAGCTACGTTGTGTCTTCCATCGTCTTCATTGAGGTTTGAACTGGCGGTGCCTTTAAGTTGAATGGCCGCAATCTGTCCAATAATTCGGTTTTTGGAGCTCACGAATTCTAGTAGAAAGTCGATGCCGTAGTCATTTTCCGAAAGCTCCCTCAGTAACCATTCCTGAGGAAGAGTAATTCTTAAGATATTTTTTGCTTGCGTGTCGACGATGTGGGACGAATGCCTATTAGGTAACCAGGAATCGCTCATATTTCCTCCTCGGAACTAGCCAGGCCACGGATAACAATTGTATATAATATCATCGACCCAGGCAGGATTAGGAGTTGATTTCCGCCGCCAACTACCGTGAACCAAGGCACTCTACTCCCGTGGGGGCGCTTCAGATTCTCATGCTTTAGTCCCGCAGCCCGAGCGCTACGCTTACCCAACCGGAGGGAGTGCGCCGATAGCGTCGCGAGTATCGCTATGCGTACCGGCTACAGTTCTGCTCACACGTAATGGAACCGCTGAAGGCGCAATGGATTGACGGCTCGCGATGCGCTGTTAACGGTCTGCATGACCAAGCTGCGCTCCGGCTTTAGCACCAAAGTGCTGGAATATTTTCACCAATTTCGCCGGCTCTGGCACCTGGTCATCGTTCAAAATGCCGATACCACTTGGGCCAATAAGGTCGTTTACCTTAATTGCCGGGATCTCCAAAACAATCAGGCCTGCTCCTTCAAGAGCCTTTGCGCCGAAGTGAATATGGTGGAAATCGCTGATATGGTTGTTCTCGTTAGCCGACTGCATGCACATCGGCACAACTACCATTTAGTAGCTGCTCTTGGCAATTGGCTGGCAACTACATGAGCTGGAAGTGATTACTTCCGGCAAGGAGCGGAGCGTGATAGCGTTTGCAAAGACGAAGGTTTACCCGGGAGTCAAGCTAAGCTCCTTTGTCATCCATGGAATATACGTTCTTACAAAAAAGGAGTGCCCCTCTCGTAAGGCGGTATTGCGTGCCCCTGGCGGGGGCGGCTGTCGTGAACCTAGACTCGTCGCCGGCGCCGGCGTCTCGGCCCTCTGGGCTTCCATTCTCACGCCTGCGCACTCCGTTTGCCTTTATAAGACGATCCTCAATGATGGGCTTTTGCTATCATCTGCAGCTTTTCACATGGATGGTTGAGAGATGGTTAAAGAAATAGCGGAGTATTTACGTGCTCGAAGAGACAGTCTGCCGTCGCTGTACGACTGGAAATTCGATTACGAAATTGCAAGCTCGGAGTTCGGACTCACTTTCTCAGGTGCCACCTCTTTTGAACGGACGCTCGAACTGAAAACCGGGTTGCGAAACCTAGTCAGCTCGAATACCAGTGATGCTGAACATCAGCGAGTTGCGACGTATTTCATCAAAACGTGGGGTGGGATCACTCGCTTTTCCAAGGTCAATGAGACGCTCGCGCTGTTTTCGTCTCACAAAGGCTCAACCGCAATGCCAGCTAAATTTAAGCCCTCCTTCAAGCTCATCAGCAGCTGGTCGAAATGGGCATCAATCATCTGCCCCGATTGGGCATGCATCTACGATGCTCGCGTTGCCTATTCTCTCAATGCCATCAACTACCTCTCAGGGTCGAGCCATCCTATTTTCCCGATGCCCGAGGGGCGCAACACACGATTAAAGATGTTGGACATCACTACCCTGTTGTTGGGGGAAAGACTTCAGCCCGGGGAGAGTAGCGACCCAAAGGAGCTGAGGAAAAATCATTACGTTCCGGAACAGGATGCTTACCCGTTGTACCTTTCCATCGTGCGGAATGTGAGCATGGAGCTGTGGGGAGACGTGGATCATATTCATGAAGTAGAGATGCTGCTCTTTTCGCTAGCCGACGGCGACATCTACCAGGAGGCATTCAATCGCCTCAGCAAGCTCTGAGTAGATCTCAACCCAGTGCCGGCCGATATCGACCGGGGCTGATCGCCCTCGTATTGATGGAGAACGAGATCCTGGGGGTAGGCATGCGTTTCCGTTAAACTCGTCCAGAAGGATGTGTCGATGCTGAACCTAGGCCTGTGGCATCTAAGGCGTTTCGCGACTGAAACGCCCTGCCAGTTTGAACGTAGCGAAGCTAGCGCAGATGCGACCTAGAGACGTCAGGAGTGTGGGTGGCACCAAAATACTCGGAGTCATGTAGAATGATATTGTACCGAGTAAGAGGGCCGCTTAATGACTCAATCAGCCACCAGAAGCGTTGCCAGTGAAGTTCGCCGTCTGGCCAAGTTTCACAAAGTAACCGCGAAGCGAGATAGCATCAGCTTTATGGCTACGTGCATCACTTCGCTGTCAGGCGACACTGTTGCCTTGGACACCGTTGAACAGCTGCTCGTGAATCTGAAACGCAAAGGTGTAATGAGCACCTCTGATCTGCTTGCGATGCAGGTGCGATACCTGAAGGAAAAAAACGCTAGCAAATCCAAAACCAAGAAGAAGCTTAAGGCGTGAGCTTTGACCCGTTCGGCGATTTCGATACTGCAGGCTATCTGCGCAACCACTTCCAACTGACCGACCTCAACACCGTAAAGCGTCTAGAGCACTCTTCGTTTGAAGCCAACATCGAACAGGCTCTAGACTATCTGGCCCGACTCAAGGACATCGAGTACGCATCCATCCTTGACGTTCATCGGATGCTGTTCCAAGAAATTTACCCTTGGGCCGGCCAAGATCGAATGGTAGTGGCGCCTGACCTGCGAATCAGTAAAGGCCGAAAAGGTGAGCCGGGCTATACCGAATTTGCTGATGCTGAAGACATCATCCTCGCCGCTGAATACGCAATTTCCACCGCGAACAAAGGGGTTCGATTTAGAGAAAGACCCGGTGAAGTCATGGGTCTACTTGCACTGGCTCACCCCTTCCTTGATGGCAACGGCAGAACCATCCTCCTCATCTACACCGAGCTTTGCTATCGGGCTGGCTTCAGCATTGACTGGAGCCAGACCACCAAAGATGGGTATCTGGCAGCTCTCAGCGCAGAAATCCTCGAGCCCAACGAGCGCTCATTAGATGAGTATCTTAAACCCCACGTCGTCCCTGCCGCCGAACGCAAAGACTGGCCCGCTCTTATCGGCGGGATTCAGGGACTGGATGGACTCGACAAAGAAGATTTGGACTACCAAAAACTGGATGGCTCACAGCCACAACCTCAGTACAAAGGCTACCTAGTTGAACGCGCCTGAATGGTCACACCAAAGCAGTCCAAAGCCCAGCCATAGGTGCTTAACGAAGTCCATCGAAAGCCGAACGCTTCCCATGGTTTAGGCTGAATGCTTCCGAGTCCGGCGTTGCGGTGCGAGCAGAGAATCGGAGCCCGTATCAATTTCCAATTGCGACTGCTTGCGTGTGGTACTCACGGCATTCCTCTTTATCAGCCGCATGAAAAAACGGCGAACCTTAGCTCGCCGCAAAGGAGCGTTTGTTTAGAACAGATTGATCGGGTAGTCCACGATCACTCTGCATTCGTTAGTATCCGCTGCATATCCGTGCGGAATACGCCGTGACGCATTGAGTACTCAACTCCTTGGCCGGGCTAATCGCATGCGTCCCCACCCTCTCCAACTCCAGACGATTGAATCCTTTGGAGGGCGCTCATTGTAGTATCCGCGCCCTCGTCATTGCCGAAGCGGATCCCTCTATCGCGAAGATATTTTCCCAGAGGTGATAGCACTCATCGCCGTCAAGCTCGAGGAAAAATACAGGGTACATTGTCGAGAAACGATCAACGAATGTTTTCGAGACACTTGAGAATCCCTTATGGCTTATCACCAGATACATGGGATTTTTTGTCCCACCCAGCCACAAGGTGATCGCCGTGGGTGTAGTCTTCGATGTCCAGGCTACCGTCCTAGGCCATGAATTTAACAAGGGAGTTGCGCACAATGCGTTATGCAAATTCAGTGATGACGACTTACTACGATGGCCTCGCAGGGTTTGAAAAGGAGCCTTGCGTGGTGATCATTCGGAATAAAGAAATCGTGGTCGAATACCTGCGAAAGGGCCGTCCCTCAACGTATCGGGGTGAGCTAGAGGGCGAGCAATACCATCTACATTACTTTCCCCAGATCGAAGGTTTTGTCGGAGAAGCCTACCTCAGTCGACCCGAAGGGAATTTGCTGGATGGCACATGGAACGAGTTTGAAAATGGCTCTAGAAGTGGAGGCACTTGGGACATCGAATTGAACGAGTGAGCTGTATGAGATCGATAATCACGTCCCTAAGGTTGTGGTTAGGTAGTGTCCCGAGCTTTCAGCGATTCGTTGTGGTCAGTGAGTGATTAAGCCAGGGACGTCCATTTGTTCACTGCGAGCTGATTTGAGTGAGCAAAGCAAGGCGGGACGCGGCAATGTCTGCCTTGCAGCATGACTTAAAGAACTGAGCTGGTATCAGGTGTGAGGCCTGCTGCCTTCATCTCTTTTATGAGCCTGTATTGCCACGCCTCATTAATATCCATTTCTGTATAGAGAACACCAAACAAGTCCGAAGGGATTTCAGGGTTGCCCTTCTTCAAGAGCATAACCTTCCCACGGCCTAGCTTTCCTCTGAAATAGCCAAGCTCGAAGATTACATTCTGGCGTGCACGGGCGTTTGTTGAAGCAGCTTGTGCGGAACCACCAACGTCATCAGGTGTGAGCAAGACCACTGCGAAGGCTGCATCTGATTCGGTTTCAAATTTTTCAATGATGGTCTGGCCTCGGTCAGGCATCTCCCTGAGCACGATCGCCTTTAGGCCGAGCCTCTCGATGAACCTAGCCAAACTCTGAAGTGCTGCCTCGTCGTGACCATGAACGATGAACACTTTGTTGGATGAGGCTGGGGAAGGCATCGGACGTAGGTTCTTAGGCTGGGATTGAACGTACAATTTGTAGTCCCGAACGAATGGGGCCAGGATCTGCGCGGTAAACCCATGAATGCCTGCGATGATTTTGTTGCTACCGTTGCTGAAGTGATGCATGCCGAAATTCAAGGCAAACCGAGGCTCTTCGCCCATCTTCAGCGCTAGCAGGATGATCAGCCCTAACCTCTCTTCCTCGTTGTCAGGCCAAGGTAGCGGGTTGCCACGGTACAACTTGCCGCTAGCTGCGAGGAATTCATCAAGGTCAACACGAGCAGTCAACTGGTCGTTAACGGTTGCTAATGACGGATCGCTCAGTGCTTTTGCTAATGTCCTCAGTGGCAGCTCATAGGTCTGATGCTGGGAACCTTGGAGATCAAGAACGGCGTTCGTGATCTTCTTGAAGATATCAATGGAAGTCATTATTCGCCACCGCTCAAGCGAGCCGCAGCCGCCTTATCAATGATGTGCTGCCTCGCGGTCTCTTTGAATTGCTCGATGAGAGGCTTCACAATTGAATTTGAGGCGTATGAACCTACTCGAGAATCAACATCTCGATAAATCTTTGCGATAGCTTGTTCAATGCTCAGAGGGTCGTTCGGGTCGTATTCCACTGACCCGATAGTTCCATCGAGTTCCTTTAGCGCCTTCGATGCCTCAGTCAAATCGCGCTGGAGCTTATCCAATCCTTTGATCATTCATCTACTCCCGGAGAAAATGCAACGGGGCTGTTGCCGCATGGCCGTAATAATGTCGAGGCTTCGCCATCCACTTACGTTAAAAATTTGGCTGACTGACGCAAGATAGCTCACATGACGAACCCCGACCGTTTGGAGCTGGTGCATTGCACATAAAATTACCAATCCAATATGACATCTCCCTAGCCCTTTTGATATCTAAGCGGGATTATTTTTCTGCTGGAATCGGGTAATGCTGCGCTGTCTAGCCTCGACATAATCATCAGGTCACACCGAGCTCATGCCATCAGTGGCCCGGATCGACAGATAGACAGAAGCTACGTGCACATGAGCATTTCGTGAACGCAGTAGGAGCGCTACGCCCTGATTCTTCTTGAGCAATTCGCTGCTGATGGTTTGATAGCAATGTAGATTTTAAGTGCCAGCAGTATCCATGCAAGCGCGCGCTTCGTGAGCTTTCTCCAATACCCGATATTTAGCCGCGTCTATCCGCGATGCCGTCGTATGCACACCAGATTTATCGTCTACTGCCTGATCTGTAGCTACAGGCGAGCCCGAAGAAAGCATTCTGACCGAGAGATCCTGGGTGAGATCTTTCGGCCACGATGACATTTTGAAAAAGGCTGGCCTGGAACAGGTCACTCGCAGCGGCTTCTGGGATGATGGCGCACCGTTAGGATCATTGGTCTGGAATGGCACCTCGTCTTCGTAAACGATAGCGACATACCACGAGCTCTCTTCCCGAATCCGTCCTCGGGGAAAATCGAAGATTAAATCGAACCGAAATGTCGATTCTTTAGGAAGGGTTACCAGCATGGCATCACTGAGATCAGTCATATAGGAGTCAGAGGAGAGAACAACCCAAGCTCTTGGTGAGTCACGCTGGCCTGAGCTTCTCCATTTTTATACACCACTATGAGCTTTCAACACCCTTGATATAGTTTGTCGTCTAAGGACAAGTGAATTGTTAGAAAAGCCCAAAGCAGCGCCCGATATAATCTCAACTCTACAAATGACTTGGTGAAACGATCAGGCGCACTGGAAGATCACCTGAAATTTTCGAAAGATCCATTTGGATTGTTGTGGGGCTTCTTATCAGCCTGCAGCGGTCATAGACGAAAAAAATGATCAACCGGCACTCGGGATGAATTCGATATCGCGCAATATCGTTAATCATCTCGTCGTTCAACTTCTTCAATGGCTTTCCTTGGTATGTGTATTTAGTTTCAATAACAATTCCGTATTCAGGCAGCAGAAAGTCTAAGCGAGAGCTGCTAGCCGCAATACTTGGCGTTGGCTCTTCAGACTTTACGTTATCGAAATGCAGCCCCAGTAGCGCATTGACTAAAAACTGCACGTCGTATTCATTATTGACCTGAATGCCCTTTTGGCCTATACGCGGGTGGGTTTCAAGATCTATCGCGAAATTATGGAATCGCCTCAGCATGCGACCAACGAGCTCTTCTGCGGACTCCACAGGTGTGGGCAGTACAGGCGACTCAAGAGAGAAATGAGTCTGTAAAATCTGCTCCTCGAAACGGCGCTGAGCTTTTGACGACCCTAGCAAAACAGAGGTAATCACTGTTCCGATTAACACCATCTCGGCGCTCAAAAACAAAATTAGATACCCGACGGAAAGCGAGACTTTGTATTGCCCTTCAATTTTATACTTCTGCCCCCCTCCCTCCCTGGGTTCGTTACGTGGAGCTAGTTTCAAATTGTACACGACGGTCACGCCCCTAATCGGTTGTACTCCCTGAAGACCATGTAGCGCATCTAATTCTATTTTTCCTTGGTATAGGGACTGAGCAGCTGATAAATTTCTCCTGATATCTTTTGGTATTAATCGCCTCGAGCACTGCAGAATTTGTAAGCTCTGAATCCTCGAAGTAAGGAGCAATCCATGCGAGATAAAAAGGTAACAGCATCAACGCTGGCACTGACAACGACACCGCAGATAAAATTCGCCAGCGTCGAATCGACATCACCAATTCACCTGGCGTGTCATATTCCTTGTTTGAAGCAAAAGATGCGTAGATCCATTTTAGCAACGCGTTCTTCTCCGAGGCATTCGATTAAAGTTGGTGCGTATCATACATGCAACGGTGATTGATAGAGCCAATCGTTAGACGACGCTTGGAGAGATTTTTGGCCGAATCACCATTGATAAGCGAGATTAACGCGATGAGCTTTTCAAACACCACGATCGCTCTTGTTAGAGCAGTTGTAGAGCTTTTATACGTGTGGAGTTTCAGGAGCGGCACTATTTGACGATCACTCTGGATCGCCTTAAGGCACCGCAGAACGTGCCGAATCTCCTCCATACACATTGCCAGAGAACTAGAGGACTCGAGAAACGTTGCTTCAATCGTGAAGCAAATGCTCCGTTGAATGCGTAAACCGCTCCGTCATGACCCAAGGGGCAGTGGACGCACACCGATTGTTAAGCCTAGACGTTAGACAAGTACTTACTATCCTCAGCTGGATGAGTTCGATCTCAGTGGTCGATCCCCGAAGAGGCGTGGGTTGCATAATGCAGTCTGGCCCCACCAAAGTCCTTGACTGCGAAATGATGGAGAATACTGCTGAATCCATAACCTGCGACGGCTCGCAATTGGTTAATGTCTTTTTCTAGCAGGCTGTTCGGGTACCAGTCATAGGCGGGCACAAGGCCCGGAGGGACGACACCTCCACGTACGGCCCAGCGATTGCGGCGCGCCTCTCTACTACGGACGTCACCATGATGTCGTAAGCCAACCAACTCCCCTCCCTGCTTTATTACCAACTCGCTCTAGATGCGGGCGATAATAGAGTCCACTGGGTCGAGCTTTCAGAAGTCTACATGCCACCCCATCACCCCTCCCTAATCCGGCCATGCCCTTAGCAACGCTACTGGTGTCGTGCGGCGGGGAAACGACAGGTAAGTCAATGAAGAATGTGAGGCTAGTGCGTCATGGAGAAAGCGCAGCCAATGCCGGTGCAGTTACCCTTGATCACGCAAGTATCCCGCTCACCGAAAAGGGCATCGAACAAGCTAAACGAGTGGCGCAATCCGTCAGCCGTGCACCTGAGTTAATCATTGCCTCCCCTTTCTCTCGGGCTCGAGCGACCGCCCGTGCGACTATCACCATATTCCCTGATGCTCCATCTGAGACATGGCCCATCGAGGAGTTCACCTACCTAGATCCGACCAGGTGCGTTGACACCACCGTCGGGCAACGGAAGGCATGGGTCGACCATTATTGGGCAAACGCAGATCCGTCCTACATTGATGGAGAAGGTGCTGAGTCGTTTCTGGAGTTTGTTGGCCGCGCACGCTCGTTCCTAGATGACCTCGCCACGCACCCGGCGCAAGACATCCTAGTCTTTTCGCACGGACAATTTCTCAATGCGGTAGCTTGGCTCATCGAGCGCAAACCACTCCAGGTAGATGCCCAAGCGATGATCGACTGGCGCAGGTACGAGATCGATAATCACGTCCGTAATTGTGGGTATGTCGTGACCCGTGCTCTAGGCGATTCGTCGTGGTCAGTGAGTGATCCAGTCGACATAGATGGCGCGGTTGATCTCAACATGCTCCAAGCAAGGTTAAGGCTTCGTATACGACAGAAGATTGCGGGTTTCATCGCTTACAAACGTGTTGACTCGCCTTTGTAAAAAAAGCCCAACAGGGCGTTTTTTCAATACCGGGTTTCCTCTCTTCTTACCTCCCGAGGATCCTTGAAAACGGAAAGTTGTAGAAGGTCAGAATGTGCACCTAACCGCACAGCTGATTTATCGAATCCCTGATGTTACCTTTCGCGCAGACTTCCAACGCGGCCAATTCAACATGCTCGAACAAAAAATCACCTACCTTAAAGAGATTGCTATTCTGATTGAGGAAAAAATCAGTGAGATGGCCGCAAAGCTTGAGCTCCAGCCGATGCCTCATATGCCGACATTGGGAAGCGGTTACGAAGCCATTTCAAAAACTACGCTTGAGACAACGCTAAAAGAGAAACTCCACGCACCTGTTTACCTATCAGAGGGTTTCGTCAGAATAGCCGGTGAGATGGCAGGGCAGCAAATTGACATTATTTTGTCCAGCAAGCCAGGTGAACAATACGGTAATACGGCGTCATTCATCCATAACATTGAAGATGTACTATGTATCATAGAGGTAAAAAAGACACTCGATAAGTCTTCATTCACCGATTCAATGCAGCACCTGACCGTGATAAAGGACAGTTACATAGATGCAATCACGAAAGGAACTATTCCTTTAAATTTTGCAGCAGTCGATCATGCAAGAAATGTCGTATCCATTCTAAAACACGCCCCATTACTTATTGAAAAAAAGAAAGGAAAAATTAACCTAACGAATTTAACGCTGCCTGAAGAGGTGCTCTTCTGGAGCTTTTATTTAGAGTGGGCATTGCCGCCCTATATTGTCCACGGCTTCGACGGCTATAAAACCGAGCAAGGACTGCAAAACGCATTCTCCAAATACGTGGATAATAAAGACATCAAGAAGAGATGGATTACCTATATTCCTTCCTTGGTAATGTCGGGAAAACTGTCGATTGTGAAGGCAACCGGAAATCCATTTTTCTATAAAGAAGGGGAAGAAGTCTCGGTTTTTTTTATGTCAGCCAATTCCTTACCTATGGAATTGATGTTGATGATTATCGTAAATCGCATGGTAGCCACTGGACTAGTCGACAAATCCTGGGGCTCTATCTACACCGAAAACTCATTCTGTCCCTTCCTCAAGGCAATAGTAAATCTGGAGGTATTAGATAGGTTTTCGGCCAGATTCACGCGTGTACTGTTCAAAAGAAACAACATTTTGGACGAAGCCTACCGGTTGAAGAATACTCCTCCACCGGGAAAGATCGGCCCGGCCGCCACCAACGTTATCCAGTCCCATATCTTCAATTTGCTAGCTCGCGAGCGTGGTCTCTTCTGCCGCGTTCCCTTTCTTAACGACATAGAAAGTCTGCAAGCCCTTGAGGAAATCGAAAGATTAGGGATCCCTGTAGATCTGGAAGGTTTTATGGCTGAAGTGGATTTTGCGTTTAGAGCGAACCCCAGCGACGGTACTGCCATAATTGATCAGTCAATCTCCAAAATGGAGCGTTTCGTGCTCTACTACCCAGAGCCAGTCATAGATGCTGTCCTCAGGTACAAAAACGGCAAAACGGATCTTAAGCTCTCCGAGCGATTCCAAAAAAAAATTGACCGCCAGATCGATGACTATTCAGCCCGTGGCTGGCTCATCTCAGAAGAAATAGCGAGAAAATATTCATTAATCTGAGTGGCTAGTAACCAGCGAAATCAACGGGCGCACAGCAAATTAAATAAAACTAAATGCCGGCCCAGGGCCGGCATGGTCAGCGACAGACTTCGATAACTAGGGAGCCCTCCCCCTATCGAACCGTATTTGAGTATTGATTGAACAGTAGCTTGCGCGTTTACTCGTCGGCCACAGGCGCAGTGTTGACCTGTTCTGCCAGCGCATAAGCACGCTTCTGCTCAGGCTCTTCACTGATCTGACCTAACTCATGAAAGGAATCTCGTGAAGCTGATCAAAATCGAAGAGGCAGAGACGCCCGAAGATTGGCTCGTGTGGATGGATGCATGGTGCGTTAGATTTCGCAGTTATGCCGAAGCCGAAAGCTTCGTTCGTTATTCAGCTGGTCGCAGTAAGCGGAAAATCCCCTCACATAGTTCCCGCTGGGCAACCTGTCGTGATTGGCGAAAGTTCGCAATCAACAAGGGAACTCCTCATCCTACCTCATGCTTAGGCCTATCGCGGAGCAATGCTCCTAGCGAAAAAAGCCCGGCACTCTGCTCATAATTTTTTGCCATCTGGGATTTGGTTAGTCTTCGGATACCAACGAATTTGGAGGACGATCATGGACAACCAACTACGAAAGCATGCGAAAGAACTCCGCGAGGCTGCCGACGTCAGCGTCAACCTCGCCGCGATGTGGGCCAACGTTGCCGAGAGAACCTGGAGATCCTGGGAAACCGATAGCGGCAACGTAACCTCACGCTTACCCTCCCCCGCTGCGCTGTGGAGCTTCCTAGCTCGCTCAGGGATCAACCTACGAAAATTGGGTCTTGATATTGATATAAAACCACGTGGGCTCGCGTTGGCTATCTCTTGCTACAAAGGAGGTGTTGGAAAGACATCCATCACTGTGAACCTCGCAGTCGCACTCGCTGAGCTGGGCTTTCGGGTAGCAGTCGTGACCAACGACTATAACTACCGTTATGCCTGCGGAGACGGCGAACAACCATCCCCAGACAGTTGGGCAAGTCGAGTCGGGTTCTTCGATGAGCGCGACCTCATCACATTCCCATCGGCTGTGAAGCAGCGTCGCAAGCGGATTCGCGATCAACTGGCGGCTTTGCCCCCAAACGAACGAGCGAAATATCAATTTATTTATGCCGATGAATTAGAAGTACTGGAACGAAAACAGCGAGCTACAGAAAAGCTCAGCGAACTGATTGCGCGGCATGATTACATGTTGCTTGATGTGAACGCTGAGCTCGAACTAATACGGCGCTTTGCAAATCTGGTTGCCGTGGTCGTGGACACCAACTGCTCGATGGCTGTGCGCAGCGCTGGGAGATTCGTCTCGGCGCTGCAGGAAATCAAATGCCGCGAGACAACACCGAGCTACTTCGGCTTGCTGACAAATTGTGATGTCGGAGGCGTCAGCAGTGAGCTCGAAGAATTTGTTGGCGATTTTGTGAAGCTTAGTGATGAACAGTATCAGGACATCATCGACTCGAAATACTCGACCTGTAGGCGCCGCGAGCGAGTGCTCGAGCTGGTCGACTCACTGAAGTTTCCTCCTCTGCATACTGAGCTGACCGGCGCTTACCGGATCGCCATCGAGATGCTGGAGGACGCCCCTCCCCCGGGACAGGATTACGGCTATTTCAGCGCATTCGTAGATTTCGCACCGCGCTCACATGCCGCTCGTGAGATGCGTCGCTTGGCAGATGAACTCATCCATTGGCGACTCCCCAACAACTGGAAGTAATATAGAAAATTTGGTTTGCACTGCATGATGTTCAAGTCGGCACGCGGTTCCACCACCAAAGAGAAGGATTACGCGCTTCCTTCACGCACTTATGGAAGGAGGCCAGCAGTCGTTCATGGAACAAGAGCTGCGTCGATCGAGCATGCTAGGCTCAGCTCTGCACACATCTTCCATGATGCTCTCAATTACGCCATGTGCGAATCGTGCTTCACCGACAAACCCGAACATAAGGCGACCGGGCTGGCCGACTCCAACCAACACATCATCACAGCCCTCTATCGCCTCGCACTCCACAAGCGCTCCCGCTGTGCTGAGGCGCGACCTGCTGGGATTGCCAGTGCTGATTAAGTGTTTGCCCGCTGTTGTCTACCTTCAGCAGCAAACCTTCGTCATTCAAGACCTCATAAAGCCCGACAGCAGCAGCGATATCGCTGTATCACGACAACGAGCTTGAGACCAATGTATTTTTTAAAAGTAGCCATTACCTACCATGGCTCCCCTCCGTATTAATACCTAGGTTGGTATTTGGTAGTAAACATCTCGACAAGCGCATGCAACTCGATTCTTCCAATGAGATTCCAACTTAACTTTGTCCATCTTTTCTTGGACTCGCGTCAATACAGGCGCCTGCTCCGCCGAAATCACTACAAACTTATTAATCACCAGCGAAGGGTTTTCTTTGTATTCAAGATACAAATCATAATTTAGACATAGCCGATCACAGATAGCCAGCGATAGGGACTCTACAGTTTTGGACGCTTTCATAAAATCCATCTCAGTATTTTATTGTTAAACAGCTCGGATAATTCGATATGACTTGGCATCAACCATATTTATTAAAACTCTTGGCTCCTCCTCAGCCAATTTTTTGTACCAATGACGAAGTCGCTCCCACAGTACGAGCAAGAACGATTCATACCCATGACACGCATCACGGGAGCCATCTATAGTTGAATCTACTCTACAACCTTGATCGCACATGTTGGAGCTACTGCAATTTGTACAGCCAGAGTGCGTGCGAGAAGTTTGTTGCAGGAACTGTCCCACCGCATCCATACTGATGCCGGAATTTACCGAGCCCAGAACCCAATTATGGGTGGCTCTGGCAACTACGGCTTGCTCACATGGATAGATAGCACCATCAGGGGTGACGCTGATTATTCTTGTTGCGGCCCCGCAATCATAACGTGGCCATACCTCGCCTCTACCAAGCTCCCCGTAAAGCAGTGATAGATAGGTACTGATGGGATGCATGTCGACTGGGCTGCCTTTCTTCGCTAACGAGACCAACCTCCGCATAAACTCATCAATTAAATTCCCATAGGCTTCCGAGGTCATACTTACAGGTGGGGTATCATCAACGTAGCCCAGACTAATCTGACGAAGTCCTGCTGATATTAAAGCATCGAAATATTCCAGCTCGTTTGTACCTGGTGTCATGGTCGCGCGCGCCCATATTCGATCACTGGGGACATGTCGCTGCAACTGCTTCAGACCTTCCATTACTTTTTTGTAAGTTGGAAGCCCACGATGATCTACTCGTTTCGCATTGTGAACCTCCTCGCTTCCATCGATGCTTACCATAATGGTGGCTTCTGCATAGCCTAACCACTTCGAAATCTCCTCCGTAGCTAGAGTTGCATTCGTTATTAACTGCAGCTTGACGTCTACACCCTTCTGCCTGAGCGCACCAATCGACTCACACGCAGCTATTACACCCTTCCTATTCAATAGAGGCTCACCACCAAACATAACGATGGCCAGCGAATCATCAAGGTCATCTCGATTTTCAGTAAACCATGATATCGATCTGTTAACAGTGTCTACACTCATTAGCTTAGGCCCAGGCAAAGCATGACCCTCATCAACAAAGCAGTAGCTACATGCTATGTTGCATGTGCTTGCCATATCCAGCTTCATAGTTTGCAGCTCTTGCGAGGGCGATGAAAACACCTCTGACCCCGAAGAAAATAATTGCACCGCAGGTATGAGAGTCGGTTGACTCATAATAGGCTCTCCGTAGTCATCAGCAATGGTTTTCGTCGTTGTACGGAGCGTAGCCCATTTAAACAACACGCTTAGAAAAAAACGAAATATACAGACTTTAAAACAGACCAATTATTAGCGTTTCAGCAGTGATACACTTTTTTGCGGCCCAATAGCTGATATTTAACGCTAACTTCCGTTCGGTATTCAGCCGCCTCAACAATACCAGCAGTAGGGAAAAACCAAATCAACCTGACGAGATTTTTGATATTGATGGCGCTGAGGCAATATCTCGACCTAATAGACTAACTCAACAGCCTATTAACAAAATTTTAAATGGGATGTCTACTAGCACCTTTAACAGACAACCAATAAAGGCCAGTTTCCGGCAATGACTACTACGAAGTAGTCGATTTTCCATACCGAAACTTTGGTTGATATCTGATGACTGCTTAGCGTTAGGTTTGAGTTAATCCTCTCAATCACGGTCTGAAGCTCCGCCTACACAAAAATAATTAGTCGACCTGCCCCCCCAATAAACGCCGCAAACGATAGGTCAGACCGCCTAACCAATGCCATCAAATGCTTATCACTTGCCCCCCCGCTTCCCTGCCATTCGGTTTCTCACCGTTTCTCGTTTGCATTTGTCCAAGGTACCCACCCGAGTTACGCAGATGCCTGGATTGTCCCTAGGGAAAATCGCGCTCAGGTACTTGTTCTGCATAGCCGAAGTGTCCTGCATCTCATCGACAATCACACATGGAAAGCGGTGCATGAGCCCTTGCGCGACGCCTGGTCGATCTACTAGTTGAGCCTTGCCTAGGACGAAGATCTCGTCATAGCAAAGCCGCGATAATGGATCTAACTTTATGGGTCGAGTAGCGCGGATCAGCGGAGGTCGCCGGCAACGTTCGCGGAGTTTTGGTCACAATCAGTAAGAACGAAGAGTTCATCAACATGACGTTAGCTGTGCTCATGAAACCTGAGTGAGTAGTTCTCGAGCTCAGTAGACTAGCCGGGCCCAGTTGGCCCGAACGAGCGACCTCTCCATTAACAACGCTGGTTCATCCAGGGCAAGAGATGACTCGAGCTCAGAATGCTTTGAACACAACCTCCCCTCTCACCGCCCGCGAGGTATGCCAAGTGCTGACAGACTTCGTGCTCGGCAAGGTCATCATGATGAGAAGCTCCATCCAGTCATGGAATGAGATCTACCACGGCCTCATGCCCGTAAAGACTGGCTGGTAGCTCATTGCGGACAGCTCGGCAACGCTAAGGAAAAATGAGACGACCGCAATGCGCTTCCTTGAAGCCCAGCTCCCCAGACCCCAAGCATTATCAGCCAGCGCAAAACTCCTATTCCGGTCAAAAATTTTCGGTGCTTTCAACAATTGCATATGGATCCAAGCTGACATCGACCGCTCTATCCAGCCTCAGAAGTGCGCAACTCCCCTGCGTTTCTTCGGCATCAATGCATGCAGCAGAGTCAGCGAAAATCACGATCGCCTTCTGCCCAGTTTTAGAACTGGGGTAGATGATTCCGTCTATCTGAGCTCCATCTCCAGTCCGATACACATGTCGAAAATACTCTGTCACCACTTGGGTGGGTACATACTCAGCGTGCGCCCTGTCACTGCGCTCAATCGGCTTGGTGAAATCGTCGATAAAGTTATTCATGAACCGGTAATAGTTACGCAGCTCCTGGAGTGTTGGATCGAAGAGGCTGGGAACAGGAAGCGACTTCGATAGATCCACCACTCTAAGATCTCGAAGAGCAGTGAACTCACCCGAGGCGACCTTCTTCCCCGCATTGTCAGGCTCGTAAACCTCACGAATGGCTGTATTGAGATCAAATGCACCATAGAACATCGGAATGCCTACTGGGCTCATCCTATTAGGCATATTTGCTCGTTCGGCTGGAGGTGGGCCAAGATCCTTGGCCTGCGTTATCAGCTCGTCCTGGTCGACGATCCGAACGCGATAAATTTTTTTCCCGCCCGGAACCGTATCGATAAGACCTAGACTCCCCACAACTCGGCCCAACGTCTCCAGGATGTCAACCGGGTTCATTTCGTCATGTTGGTCACGATCGTATGTTGGGTTGACCGCCCTGAAAAATACGAAGCGCGCGGTGTGAGTGATGAATTTACTGAAGCTCTGCCAGCCGTAGACCAATATCTTGTGAAGAGGTAGAGAATACGGGTCTTTCTCGCACCATCCGGTGTCATGAATTGACCCGGCAATGGTATCTAGAATCTCTTCTGGGCAATCGGGGCCGAAGTCGTAAAGTAGCTCATAAATGCTGTAAACATTACCTTGCCACCCACCTTCTCGGGTCTCGTAGGGAAGTCCTTCATTAGCTGGATCGCCCCACTCCAAGCAGAGGCTATTCACCACGTGCTCTATCACATCATCCATGGTGGACACTCTGACCGATCTATCGCAATAGGAGCAGGTACCGGGGCTACGATTTTTCCTTACGAATTTTTTCAGCCCAGCGTCGTGAATGCATCTCTCGCAGACATAGGTATCCTCAACGCTCGAATATCCGCGCTCCATTTCCTCTTCCAACATCCTTTGGACTCTACCCATCCCGGTAATCTCACAATGAATTAAAAACAATCGAAAGACTTTTGCCAGCGAGGAATCCTTGAGTACATCGCGACTGAGATTCCACTCATATCCATTCGCGGCCCAATTCCGCATTCTTTAAGCATCGCAAGCTACCATATGCTGATCCGATCCAAAGCCAGCCATCATGATCATGAGCATCGAAGCAAAACTCCTTCACCTCCAATCCATCCAAAACCTCCTCGCGCCATACCGCTACCTCTATTGTGTAGACCTCGAGGCAACCTGTGATGACGTTGGTGAGTCACCAAGACCGCTTGCAATCGTTCCTGATCAGATGGAAACGATTGAAATTGGCCTGGTGGTGATCGATCTGGAAACGCTTGAGGTCGTCGACGAGTTCCAGCGGTTCGTTCGCCCCCGGATCAATCCCGTCCTCACCGACTTCTGCAAAGCGCTGACATCCATTCAACAAGCGGACGTGGACGGCGCAAGTACCTATGCGGAGGTTGGTCAGGAGCTGGGAGCATTCATTGTGCGATATCCAGATGCTGCTTGGGCATCATGGGGTGACTACGATGCAAGGCAGCTGGAGCGCGATGCAGCATTAGCTGCGTGCCCTTCCCTGCTCTTCGGTCTGCAGCACTTCAACGTCAGGAAATGGCATAAAGGCCTATACGATGATCAGCCGAAAAGTCTGAAGCAGACGGTCGAGTCGTTGGGCCTCGTCTGGCAAGGCACTTATCATCGGGGTATCGACGATGCGAGGAATGTGGCCTCAATCATGAAGGAAATGCTGGGCTAGAAACGAGCCGGGCCTTGTGGCCCCGAAGAAAGACCTGAAAAGATGCTTCATAGGCATCAATAGCCTCGGCTAAGGCTATAAGCGCAAACCCTAAATAGTTCTGCTGAGTGCGAAAACAAAAACTGCACAGAAAGCATTCCGACATCAATTTGATATGCTGCCCTGAATTTTCTGAGAGGGAATGCAGATGCGTCGATTTATGTGCGTAGCGCTTATGGCAGGGATGCTAGCTGGCTGTGGCGAGCCCAAGCTAGACGGTAGCTCACAACAGGCTTTCAAAGACTCTGCGGCAAAGGTTGCTGCGAGCCTGCCCGAGGACAAGCGCAAGCAGTTCGCATCTGATGTGATGGTACTTGCGCTTCAGGGGCTCGATATTTCTCAGGTGTTACAGGGCAAGAAAAATGCCGAAGGTGTGTCCGCAGATATGCTTGCTGCGCTCAACGGAAAGACTGCTCAGCAGGTTGCCGATGAAGCAAACCGAGTACGAACAGAACGTGCAGAGCGAGAACGGCAACAGGCCTTGGCGGAAATTCAGGAGCTGGTCGACAAGCAAAAAAAATCCGAAGCTGCAAAAACAGAATTAGCCCGCTTTCAGGTTTCAAAGTCTCGCTTTTATCAAAGGGCCAAAGAGTATGGCCTTGGTAACCAACCCATCATCGAAATAACTGTGAATAACGGGACTGCCAGCGCCGTGTCACGGGCGTATTTCAAAGGCACCATAGCATCTCCTGGACGCTCAGTGCCTTGGCTTGTCGAAACGTTCAATTACTCAATCAGCGGTGGTTTGGAACCGGGCGAATCTCAATCCTGGAGTCTCGCACCTAATCAGTTCTCGGACTGGGGCAAGGTCGAACCACCAAAGGATGCCATCTTTACCGTAACCGTCGAACGGCTTGATGGTGCTGATGATAAGCCTTTATTCGACGCAGGCTCATTCACCGAGCGTGATGCAACGAGGCTAACCGTACTCCAAACAAAATACGCTCAGTAACGTGGTGCAGGCTCTATAGCAGACTCGTGGTTAAGGTTGAATTTCATCGGGCGAGCCGCCCCAGGCGGCTAACCTCCCCTCTTCCATCCAGATAAACCGCCACGTCGCCCGATCAGGCGATGTCCTCAGACTCGCTATTTGCCTTCAGTCGATTTACTTCCCAAGGCAAAGCAGGCTGAGAGCGGACTTTTTTTGTATTTGCCCTTGGCGAACATGTAAGTCTGCAGCTCCTTGAAACGCCGGCTCCTACTCGCCGCCCTGAAGCGGTGGTGGTTTCCAGTCAGCGAAGTGCTTTAACGCATCAAGGTCGCCGATCAATTCCTTCGCGTTGGCCAGCCGCTTCATGACAGCCTCTCTCGCCACACCATCCAGGCACTGCGCTGATTTTTCGATATCGGCGAAGAATGCGCGAACACTGTTCACCTTTGCCCACGTCTGGATTACGGCTTCGAGTTGCTCACGGCTATCCTGTATGGCCTTGAGGTACCGTTTCTCCTCCTCCTTTCTTTTCCATTCAGCTAATTGCAGCTGGTGCTTTTGCCATTCGAGCTCGGCTTTCTCCCGTTCGAGCTTCACTTTCTCGGCAAACCCTGGAGCTTCAGCGATCAGAAGCTTCACGATGCTTGGGATTTTATTGATCAGATCGCCAGGCTTGTCTTCCTTCCAGCGCTGAACCCACTCCGCCCGGTAGTAAGGAGAGTAAACCTGTAGGCACAGTCGACCGCTGGGCATGTCGGCACGCATTACCCATTCGTTTCGATACGGGGCAGCGCGTTTTCTCTCTGGACGTGAACCCAACCGGACTAACCTTTTGTCTACGCTTTTGACTTCAACGTATTCGCTGATTTCGTAAATGGACAAACCAAAAACGACGCTTCCAACATGAACCACAGTTGGACGTTGAGGCTGCCAAAGCGAGGGATAGACATATCTCGATGAAGGGTTGTCCCTATGATCAACTGGTTCGCGGCTCATGCGCTCGGCAGGATCGCTGAAGGTAACGGTGAGGCCTTTTTTCATAAACGCTAGAAACAACTGGTTTGCGAAGTTGACTGCATGAGCGAGCCCACTGCGGCTCACTATCAAATCCGCCATCGCACGTTTGGTAGGCCTATCGTAGCCGTTCTCGCTTTCCCGCACTTTTTTGAAGTGATCTTCAATGCTCAGTAAAAGTGGGTGCCTTCGGGGTTGCGCTTCAGCATTGCGCGGCGCCGTACGATTCAACCTCTTTTGTTTGATCGCTGACGGTCGCTGAACCTGAAGCGGTGCTTCATTTCGGTTCCACACCGTCGGTTCGCCAGGTTGAGCGTCAGGCAAGACTGGGCGAGCTTTAGCTTTTCCTACCGCGACTTGCGCCCAGTAGCCAACAGGCGGCCTAGGAATATTCAGGCTGACGAAGACCTTCGTGAGATAGCTGGAGGAGACTCCGAATCGCAAGCTAATTTTGCTCATTGGAGTCGACCAAGCCAGATCGAAAAGCGATTCTCTCGTCACTACTTCATCCGACATATCACCCGCTGAGTTCTGAGGGTTAGCTGAGCCTTCCATAGGGATCACTTTCCAGCGATTGAATAACAAATGATCGTAGCCAGCCCGTCGCGACTACAAAGTTGGTTACCTACTTCCGACGGATAGACGATGTGAAATGACGCGTCGATCTTAAAGGAAATGGTGGCACTTCGATTAACCCGGCGTTGTGCCCGAGAATGCCTTCTTACATACGAACCTACAGACGGAACAGCCGTAAACGAATCGTGCTAACCGTCTGTGGTTTGCCGCGATACCTCATCACGCATTGACCGGCGTCTCAATGAATCGATCAGCCGACTCCATGTAAGTGGCCAGGTCGACGATCTGTCGAAGGACAATGACTACCTCAAGCTTGTGTGCATCGTCGGGCAGCCCTATCCGTTTTAGCATCGCCTTTGCGTCTTCCTCGATCGCCGCTAGCGCATCGATATCGCTCTGCAACCTCATGTCGGCCTCCTGCCAGTGTGAGATCAGAGATACATAACCCACTTCTTCGAATCACGCCAGTTGGCACATTCACGGCTTCGCGATGGAGACATCGTCGACTAGCTAAGCACGCCCTAGCCTTAGGCATAGCGATGGATCGGGACATCCCCCGCTCATGAATGAGTAGCTCTCAGATGCTGATAAAGGTCAGCAAGAAGCTTGGCATCGAGTAATGCATGGTGCGGAAGCTCCGGAAGCTCGACTCCACCGAGGTCATTGCCTTCTAGGTGGCGAAACAGGTGAATCAGATTCGTGGGCTCGTTGGCCACATTGCTTGGCCATTCATCAGCCGAATCGGCCATCTGGCAGAAAAACCTCCAGTCCCAATCTGGCGCATCCGAGCAAATCTCGAGCTCTTCCTCAAAACTGTCGAGGTAAGACTTCATAGCCGCTTGGGCGGAAGCGAGTGACCTGCCATGACGGTTTGAATCCAACTGCGGCAAGACGTTTTGAATCACGAAGTCGCTGCAGTCTTCCACTCGGTAGGTATCAATCAGCTCAACGTAAAACTCCTCTCCAACCTCAGGCACTAACGCCAGAGAGATCAGCTTCGCTTCACGGTTGAGTTGAGTGAACTCACAGTCCAAAAATAGCTTCATCTCTTCCGCCCTAGGTGTACCTGCGTCATGGCTCCCAGTGTACCTTTGAGGAAACGACCAAAACCGGCTGGTTTCTTTTATGGTTTCAAACGACTGCACTGGCGAGTCTATGCCTGTACTCACGGCGAGGGAAGTTTGTCAGGTACTGCGCGATGTAATCTTCGGGCGACACGTGATGGTTAGGCTAAGCGCTCAGACTTGGGATGAGCTCTATGCAGGTTTGTTCATGGTAACCATTGAAGGATGGAGCATTACGATCTTCAACGATTGTGATGAGCTGGACTACTGTGAAGAGTGCATAAGCCCAGATGGCCGGCGTTGGTCGTTCGATTCGGGGAACCGGTTTGGCACAGATCCCATTGCGCTGCTCTCTGTGTGGGAAAATCAAACGCTTGAGAACCAACTGAAGGAGCTCTGAAGACCAGAGCCAACAGCGAGCGAGCATTTTCGATGCATTCAAAAACTACGCCAGAGACGCTTGATACCTAGGTCGTTCCCAAACGCATAATTACGACTGGGAGCTTATTTTGCGACTTGGTTTATGAGGACGGACGCTGGCCCAGGATCGTCGTAATTTTCCTACCGATGCAACGACGCAAGCCAACCCGCGCGCAAGGATCCCGTTACGTTCGAGCCTTCTGAGCGCCTGGGTCAGCGCTTTTTGAGTGATACCGTCCAGGCACCGCTTTAGTTCGTTAAAGCGAAGCGGCTCTTCACCGCTGACAAGCTTGCAGTCGCCGAAGCTCTATATGGCTACGCTGCAGGTATTGATATTCGTGATGCCGGGCTTATGGCCTCGGCGCTTACAGATAGTGCCGCTTCTGATTTCCGGCCCGCAGCAGCCAAAGCCGGTTTGAATACCCTGTTCTTCAAGGTCGTGACACCATCGTCCAGGCTCTCATTACGTCACTTAGCCGAGTCGATACCACGCACTCTGGGAACAATCCCCGCGTCACCGTTGAAGGAGATGAGGCGGTGCTGGATGCGTTGGTAGAAGCCCAACATGTTTTGAAAACTGATCACTCCCGTTCCTATCTCATGAAAAACCGTTACGACGTGAAGCTGGTCAGGCAGGGTGAAACTTGGCGCATTCAGCACATCGTGGTGGACAACGTCTGGCGGACGGGAGATCCCGCAGTCCTCGCCGTATTTGATCTGATCAGGCCCTTGAAACTTTATTCTCGTGCTGAATGCGCGCAGCGTCTCTTGAGGGCGGTAGCCCGAAGACTTTTGCGTAATCTCGGCTGAACTGGGTGCTGCTTTCATACCCGACTTCAAAGGCAGCCGCAGTGACGCTTCTGGCGTTGGCAACCATAAGGGTGCGAGCCTGAAGCAGGCGTACACGCTTTTGATATTGCAGAGGGCTCAGTGTGGTTACCGCCTTGAAGTGTCGGTGAAATGCCGAAACGCTCATTGCTGCTTTCTCTGCCATATGTTCTACCCGAATAGATTCGGCGAAGTCGCGGCGGATCCACTGAATGGCCTGATTGACACGGGCCATCGCAGAGTCCGGCGCGGCGATTTCACGCAGCATCCAGCCGTGAGGGCCTTGGAGTACACGATAGAGGATCTCGCGTTCGTATGCCGGCGCCAGGGCGGCGATACTTTGTGGGTCACCCATCAAGCGCAGCAGGCGCACCCAAGCATCCATCAACTGAGGCGTGACCGGCGCTACTGAAAAACCCGGATCTTGGTCATGGCGATCAGCCGGAAGTGGTAGGTCGGCCAGCAGCGTGGTTAGCGCCACCGGGTCGAGAGTCAGGCTTACCGCGAGATAAGGCTCTCCGGTCGACGCCGGATGAACTGTGCCCACGGCGGGCAGCTCGATCGACATCACGAAGTACGTCGCCGGGTCATAGTGCAACGTCTGCTCCCCGACGGTCATGGTTTTACTGCCGTGGAGAATCAGGTTGATCATCGGCTCGTAGACGGCGGCCAGCATGTGCTCGGGAATCTCACCCTGCACCATGGCTACCCTGGGGATTCCTGTCTCAGTGCGCCGATTTTCAGCACTTGAGGTCAGGGCTCGCAGTTCATTCAATTGTGTGGTCATGGGCTGGATCCTGCCGGCTCGTTTGGGACTTGGCAAGCAGAAAGCAGAAACAGGCAGGTTTCGAGTAGGAATGGCCACGTTCTGGATGGCCGGGGACTCTACTGTGGAGGCTCAAGTCATCGACACGGGAAGTGCACCATGGGCGTCATCGTTATCACCGGAGGCAGTCGCGGCATTGGCGCCAGCGCTGCTCTCCATATTGCCGAACGGGGGATGGGCGTCATCCTTACCTACAACCAGAATCCTGATGCAGCTCACCAGATCGTCCGGCAAATCGAGGCCGCTGGCGGCAAGGCGGTGGCGCTGCGGCTGGACGTGAGTAACACCTCAAACTTTGCTGCATTTCGTGATGCCGTGGTCTCCGCTCTGGAAATTACCTGGGGCACAAACACGCTGGCAGGTCTTGTAAACAACGCAGGCTACGGTCTGTTCAACCCGCTGGAGTCAGTCTGCGAGGAGCAATTCGACGGCCTGTTCGCAGTGCACCTCAAGGGGCCTTTCTTCCTCACTCAAACGCTGCTGCCGCTACTTGAAGATGGCGCGAGCATCGTCAACCTGACGAGTGCCACAACGCGCGTCGCGACATCAGGGGTCGCGCCGTATGCGGCCTTTAAAGGCGGTCTCGAAGTATTGACCCGCTACATGGCGAAAGAACTGTGTGAGCGCGGTATTCGTGCCAATGCGGTTTCGCCTGGTGCCATTCGTACTGAGCTGGGGGGCGGTTTGAACGATGAGTTTGAAGCCATGCTGGCCAGTCAGACAGCACTGGGCCGGGTGGGCGAGCCGCAAGACGTCGCTCGTGTTATTGCGATGCTGCTCTCTCAGGAAAGCGCCTGGATCAACGCGCAAACCATCGAAGTCGCAGGCGGCTACATCATCTAAATCATGGAGGCTTCATGCTCGATCATATTTTTCTCTCGGTGAGCGACATCAAGCGCTCGATACACTTTTATCAGGCAGCACTGACGCCGCTTGGCATCACGGCGCGTCTGGATTACGACGGCAAGGACGGGCCTCCTGGTCATCCTGACCTCAAGGGCTTTGGCGCCCATGGCCGAATGTTCTTCTGGCTGCGCGAAGGGGCGGTGGAGGGACAGGCGGTGCACGTAGGTTTCGTCGCCAATAGCCGTGCCGAGGTCGATATCGCCTATGCAGCGGCCATCGCCCAAGGGGCAACAGACAACGGCCCTCCCGGCGCACGTCTGCATTACGACCCGAACTACTACGCGGCCAATGTCCTCGACCCGGACGGCTATAGCCTCGAATTCGTTTACAAGAACTGGCAGCACGCCCAATGAAGAAATTGATGATCTACGGCGCAACCGGCTACATGGGACGCATGGCTGCCGAGTATGCAGCAGCGCAGGGGCTGGATGTCATCATTGCTGGGCGCAATCAGGAGAAGCTGCGCGCTCTGGCCACCCAGTTGAATGTTCCTTATCGTATATTTATGCCTGATGCTTTGACGCCAGAAATGCTTAGCGGTGTCGCCGCGCTCCTGAATTGTGCCGGGCCCTTTGCTCAAACGGCCAGTGCGCTAATGCAGACCTGTATAAACGCTGGCGTCGACTATCTTGATATCACGGCTGAGATCAAGGTCTATGAGCTGGCCGAGCGAATGGGCACTAAGGCAGCCGAGTCAGGCGTCATGCTCCTGCCCGGGGTCGGGTGGGATGTAGTGCCAACTGATTGCCTGGCGGTTCATGTTGCACGTCGGGTGCAAGCGCCGCAGTCGATAAAGATCGCACTTCAGGTCGCAGGTTCGATGTCACGTGGCTCGGCCCGAAGTGTTAGCGAAATCATTGGTGCAGGGTTGCTGGCGAGGATTGACGGGGCAGTGGTTGCAACTCCCGCTGCACAACCACGATCGTTCGATTTTGGTGACGGCCCGGAGCTGTGTGCGCCGCTCTCGTTTGGCGATCTGATCACGAGCTGGCATTCCACTGGCATACCCAACATTTCCATGTTCGTGCATTTCTCTGGCGATCCGATTCCCCAAGCAGATATTTCAACGCTTCCCGAGGGGCCGGATGTGCACCAACGTGAAAATCATCGCGCACGAGCCGTAGCCGAAGTTACCGGCGCCGACGGTGCTGTTGCGCGTTCGATAATCGAAACTGTCAATGGCTACACCTACACTCCGCTCGCTGCAGTGGAGGCTGCGCGCAGAGTATTGGCAGGCAAGCGACAACCAGGCTTCGAGACGCCAGCGAGGCTGCTGGGGGTTGAGTTCGCCGAGAGCATCGCGGGTACGACTATCACGGATCTCTAAATCATCAAAAGGTTAAAGCAGTGGCGGTTGCTCAGGAGTCAGCGGCGGTGTCGCCTGCATCTAGCGCTACAGAAATTGCGGTGCCGGCAATTTGCGCCACCTCTATCAACCGCCCAAGGGACATGCCGTTGCATGCTGCAGCAGAGAGTCCACGCAAAGTGGTCACTAGGTAGTCAGTCAGCGCTTGCGCGCCTCGGGGACAAACTTGGTCAAGGTAATTGCGGATTGTCTGAATTGCGGCTCCTCCCAGCTTCTCGGCCATGCTTCGGGCAACAGGATCATCCGCGCGCAAGCCCTCAGTGATAAGACAACCACGCAAAGCGGTATCTCCTCCGTACTGCTTCGCAGCGGCTACAAGCAGCGACTTCAGCGCTGCTGCGGGTGGCAAATCCGACGTTAGCAGCTTGTCTAGAGGTAATGCTTTTTCGCTAGCGTAGCGACACATTGCCCGCTCGAACAGTTCGGCCTTGCTGCCATAGGCGGCGTAAAAGCTTGGGGGCTTAATATTCATGGCATCCGTCAGGTCAGACAGGCTGACTGCATCGTACCCCCGGTGATGAAACAATGCCTGAGCAATCGCTATCCCTTGCTCGCGATCAAACGCGGGACGGCGCTGGCGGGTGCTTATGTTCATTGATGTCTCACTCAGTCGAGGCGACAACTGTAGCGATCGCTACAGCTGATATCAATCGCGTCGGGCACGAATTATTTAGTGATCGCTAAAAAGGTTGTGATTGACCGTGCACCTATGTAGTGTTCACTACATATTCACTCGCTGAGACGTTTCCCATGGAATTTAAAAACAAGGTTGTTCTGGTAACTGGTGGCTCTTCAGGCCTCGGCTTCGCCATCGCTGAAGCGTTCGCCTTCCAAGGCGCCACTCTGATCATCACGGGGCGTCGGCAACCTCAGTTAGATGAAGCCGTGAGTCGCTTGGGCGGGAACTCGTCCGCTGTCTGCACGGATATCTCGAACGCCACAGACCTTGCCGAGTTGTTCAGCCACATGCAGGCGGTTCATGGCCATATCGATGTATTGATTGCCAACGCAGGTATAGGCGTAATCGAGCCACTAGGAGCGATCACCGAAGTAGGGTTCGATAAAGTTTTCACTACCAACGTCAAAGGCACGATTTTCACCGTACAAGGCGCACTGCCGTTGATGAGCAAGGTGAGCAGCATTGTTATCATCGGCTCGACCGCCTCTATCAACCCTGGCCCCGGTCTGAGCGTCTATGGAGCTACAAAGGCGGCCCTGAGGGCGCTGGTGCGTAGTTGGATTTTGGATATCAAAGGTTCTGGCGTCCGTATCAACCTACTCAGCCCCGGCCCTGTGAACACCCAATCCCTTCGCGATGTGCTTGGCGAAAACGCGCAGGAGGTGATTGATGGCCTCAGCGAGAAAAGCACACTGGGTCGAATCGGCGAGGCACGCGAAATTGGTCAAGCCGCTCTTTTCCTTGCGAGTGATGCGTCAAGCTATGTTAATGGCACCGAGCTATTCGCCGACGGTGGCGCATCGCAGATTTAGGGGTTGATGAACGGACGCACGGGGCATTAATTGCATGCTTCGCCAGCCGAGCAGTCGGTATTTATGGAGTCATCTAATGAACAATTTTGCGGGCTCGGCAATAGACCATATGGGCATCGGTGTTTCGGATATCGTGCACGCCAAAACCTTTTACGCCTCACTGCTCGGGCCACTAGGTATCAGCTTAGTAATGAGCATCGAGGCTGATCCTCCTTGTGCAAAGCCTCGACGACTGGGATTTGGCCGTGGAGGAAAGCCATTTCTATGGTTGCATGACGAGCCCGATTCCAGCCATAGCCTGCACATAGCACTAGTCGCTGAGAGCCGTGAAGCGGTCGACGCTTTTCATGCGGCTGGCATAGCTGCCGGCGGCAAAGATAATGGGGCACCCGGCCTAAGGCCTAATTACCACCCTAGCTATTACGCGGCTTATGTCTTGGCGCCCGACGGAATGAACCTAGAGGCCGTTTGCCAAGCGGCTCTTTGACTCCATAGCCCTTCATCCGGCTAGGACTGCTGCGATAATGATTTCGATGATCTCTCTTCCCAGTTATCCGGATCAGGGCGTCCAGCACGGAGCGCTGGGTTACCGGGCTAGAACACTATGTCGGCCCGTTCGAAGCCGATGATAAAGGCAACCTTCCGCTAACACCGCTTCGCGAGGAACAGGGACATCTGGATGTGAAATGAAGTCATCCTTTCCAGCAGCGGCAAAACGTTCGTCCTCTTGGGGGAAACAACAACTGGGGGCGGCCTCCGCCCAAAAAGCTGCACTATTGGCTTCACTGCGCACCAAACGAAGGATCAGGCAATTTTCGACGTGCTCGACAGATTGCGTGAGATGCGGCTAATCCATAGAACGCTAAAAATGGCTATGCTCAGATGACTCCAGGGAGAGGACGAGGAAAATGTCAGCTGAATACTCGTTATCAGATGTGCTCGAAAGGATGTATCTGAATCAGCTCGCCCTGGAGGCGGCGCTGATGGAGTTAACGCTCCATGTTGAAGCCCAGGGCAGTGCTGAAGTCGGGGATAATGTCCGAGGTGCTTTGTGGGCAATTGGTGAGAATGCTGGGCACATCAAGCAGGGGTTAGCCCGGCTCAAAAAGCTCCCATGACGCAGCCGCTCTTTGATTTTGATCTCAAGCGTGTGTCACGCGAGCACTACATAACTGGCAAAGCCGCCATCAATTTTCCGCACGCTGGGAGCACCACTGGTGGGTGGCATTTTCTGCCCTACTTCGACCGGGATTCGGGTGTAGCGAAAGTGTCGTTGGCAGGCATTCACTATCCAGATACCGCCGATTTCTTTATAGACGCTGGAATCATCGACGTTACCGACGAGCTTTCAGTGCGTGGATGGGAACTGGAGGGCAGGCACATCTTCATCGCAGACCATTACCGCGCCGCCGGTGACATGATTATCAAATGGGCTCTCAGCGGTTCGACATGTTGCAATGTTGAAATAGCTGATTGGTTTCCCACGCATGCTGACCGACAGCGACTCTTCGCACTTTTGAGCCTGGGGAAACAAAAACTACTCGAGCTTGGTCGCCTGGAACGACTCGAAGCATGGCTAGCCTCTCAGTAACCCATTAGCTGGTTTGGTGACGCAGCCCCTTGGTCTGCATAGCTCAGCTAAGTCTGAACTCCCCCTTAAACCTCGCATCAATGATGCAAAGTGGGAGTCAATACATGAAGCATGCATGTCGAATCTGTTGGGGTGATTCTTCGTTGCTGGGACTTATGGCGACTGGGAGGAGATCGTGTGTCTGGGCTGCGGGCGGTACATGATTAGCAAGCGTCTGCTTGTAGTGAATCCAGGAAAAGCTTTTGACGTCATTCTGATGAGAGTGGAGCTCGAAAGCTGGCGAGCAGTCCACCAGACACCCATTGTGAGTCAGAGTAATGCCCGCTTCACGACCCAAAATCCCCATCACCGTCTTCAATGCGCATTTATGGTTGAGCCAGGATCGTAGACGACGGCGTACATGACTAATCTATGGGTTCGCTCTGGTGTCGCGACTGTGAAAACGTGATTCATCGGAGCGGGGACGCCCTGTAGGTTGGAGGCGACTCGGCTACTCCCGCCAGCAGGTACCTGTGGTCAATGCTCTATCGGAGGACACGTGCCCTGCTCCATGACAACGAAACCGCAGCATGAGCCGATATCAGTTTGAGATCGCAGGCTGAGTCCTCGTTTCCTTCCCCTCACTACCCTTGTGCCCTACTCCTACTCGGCTCAAAGCCGGTTTTGCGGGAAGCCATTTCACTCCGAAGTTCGCCTATCAGATTGGCAATCGCACGACTCGAAGTCAGCTGGGTCGTCGACACCCCTGTGACCAACAGCTCCACGCTGCCTGTAGAAGGCTCAATTACTTTTATCATCAATGAACCATCCACGTTTAACGTGCATGAGCAGGAGAGCGGCAGGAAGCCACACTCAATAATGTGTCGGAGCTCAAGAGCGGAAATCATGGTGGTCTTCCTAGGAGCGATGTGCCTTGATTGTTGCCTAAATGGGGCAGGAGTCAAAGATTCCTAGAGCCATTATTCGACAAGGAGTTTCAGGGCTTACTCCGCTGAAACGTTGCACCTAGCTGCGTGCGTTGAAGAGCGTAAAAAAAGAGTCTTGAGCCGGGCCTTGCCCGAAGAGGCGACACCATGGCAGGCCTCGCTAGAGCCTCCGTCACGAATGGTGCAACGTCGAAAGCTCACCTGATATCCGGAGCGTTTTGATTAATAAGCCATGCAAGCTGTCTACTGACTTTGATCTAGCAGACGCGCGACTTCGATATACCGCAACTTCCATTGGTCTCAGCGGGCCGAGTCCATGCTCTGCGCCGAGAATCTCCAACTGCTCAGGAACACTGCATCGAGTGAGTACCGCCACCGCGAGACCGCTTTCAACCGCTGCGATCTGACCCGCTAGGCTGGAGCTGTGATAGACCACTTTGAAGTTTCGGCCTTGCAGGGCTAGTGAGTCGATTGCACAGCGCCTGGCTAGACTCGCTTCCTCATACGTTGCGATGGGAAGCGGATCTCGCGCCCAGAGGTCAAACTGCGCAGATCCAACCCAGACCATAGGCTCATGAAACAAAAGCGTGCCTCGTCTAGAGTGGTCGCGCGATACCAATGCCAAATCAAGATCGCCCTGTTCAACACGAGGTATTAGCGAAGTCGATTGTTCGCAGTGAAGTTCGATTTCCACCGCCCCATGGCGGGGTGCAAAGCGCTTGAGCACCGGAGTGAGATATTTGGCTGCGTAATCATCCGGAACGCCTAAGCGTATTCGCCCCCTTAATTCAACTCCAGTGAAAGCCGCTTGGGCATCCGCATGCAAATCCAATATCCGTCTGGCGTATCCCAGGAGCATTTGCCCATCGTGGGTCAATTGATGGTTACGCGCATCCCGAACGAGTAATTGCCGGCCCACCGCAGCCTCGAGCTTTTTAAGCTGCATGCTCACCGCCGATTGCGAGCGAAACACTTCGTTCCCAGCGCTGGTAAGCGATCCTGTGTCGACGACCGCCACAAAGCACTTGAGCCAATCTATTTGAAGGTCTTGAACGTTCATTACGGCGTCCATTCGATTAACGGATAATAGCTACAATCATTATGCGCTTTCCGAAACGTCGCCTGTTAGCGATAGTAGGCTCGCGCTGCGCGCTATGACGCCGCTGAGCTTTTCGAAGCTTTGCCTTCGCAGCCTTAATCACCGGACTGGGAGGAAACGCTGTGGTATCCGCTGAAAGCTCTGTATCTGATCTAACGTTCGTTGAGGCTTGGGCCGGCTTCAAGAACTTATTACCCATTTCGCTATTTGTAGCGGTGTTTGGAGGCGCATTTGGGCTCGCTGCTGCTCAGGCTGGACTGAGTGAATTTTCAACCGTAGTCATGAGTCTTCTTGTATTTGCCGGCGCTGCACAATTTGCAGCTCTCGATCTATGGGGCGCGCACGTCCCGGTAATCCCGCTGATGATCACTGTTTTTGCGATCAATGCCCGGCATCTCTTGATGGGAGCAACCTTGTACCCGTGGTTACGGGAGCTTCCACTGGCAAAACGGTATGGCGTCATGTTGGTGGTTTCGGACGCCAATTGGGCGATGTCCATGCAGGCTTTCAACAGTCGGAAAGCTGGCTTTGGCGTATTACTTGGCGGCGGTATCGCCCTATGGGCCTCGTGGACGATAGGGACTTGGCTGGGCATCTATCTCGGGAGCGCGATTAAAAACCCCGTCAGTCTAGGGCTCGATATGGTGATGGGCTGTTTTCTCTTAGCCATGGCGATTGGGGGTAAGAAAAGCTCCCGCATGTCGATCATTTGGATTGTGGCTGCTGCGGCAGCACTGCTCGCTTACTGGTACCTACCGAAGAATTGCCATGTTGTTGTAGGTGCGCTTGCGGGCGGTCTATTGGGAGCCTTTTGGATGGAAAAGAAAGATGAGCATTGAAAGCGCAGGCGCGGGCACCTTCTTCTTAATCTTGATCATGGCTGCAGTCACGCTGGTAACGCGTTGGGGTGGCGTTTTCGTCATGTCTTTCGTACCCATAAACTACCGCGTTCAACAATTCATTAGCGCCATGTCGGGCTCAGTGCTGATAGCGGTGCTAACACCATTAGCAGTCACGGGAGATAATGGCGCCCGTCTTGCTCTATTAACAACTGGAGTGATGATGCTGCTCGTTAAAAAGCCTTTACCGGCTATCGCAGCGGGCATTGCCGTAGCAGCTTTATGGCGCAATCTTTAATCTTCAATCTCCTAGGATTCTTGGTTTTCAACCCAGAAAGAGCTAGCACAGCATGGCAAGCATTCCCCAGTATTATTGGAAGAGTTTTTCGCCATTCTAGATCTACGCTGTCGCTCATAACTCTAATGGTTCCCGGCCCTGGGTTGCAGCCGCGATAACACACGTCAAGAGATAGGCCCCAAGCTTAGCTGACTGCGTTCATCACCTTGGCTTTGCGATATAAAGTTCAAATGTGTCACGCGAGAACCGGCAGTCTTGAACGACAGCATAGCAATCGTCTCAGTTACGCATGTGAGTTGGCCAAGCGCATTTTCGAGACGGTCAGCAGCTCAACTTCCTACTCGATTTCGTCCTTGAGACTTGGCGGCGTAGAGCAAACGGTCTGCCTCGACCAGAAACTCTTTTGGACTCTTTTCTCCTGTTCTAGAGGTCGAGACTACACCTGAGCTTATGGTGACTATTCCGAAGGGGCTCGCTGAATGTTGAAGATTTGCATTCGATAGGGAAAGCCTAATATTTTCTGCAACCATGACCGCACCTGCTAGTTCAGTGTCCGGAAGCAAAACTACGAACTCTTCCCCACCGTAGCGAGCAGCAATATCACCGGGCCTATTGACGTTGGCTGCAATAAGGTTGGCTACGTGTACAAGACAATCGTCGCCACTTAGATGGCCGTAACGGTCATTATATTGTTTGAACAAATCTATATCTAAAAGGATTACGGATATGCTTGTCTGATTTCTCGTGGCACGCTTCCATTCTTTATCTATAGCCAAGTCAAAGCTCCTCCTATTGGCCAGAGAAGTGAGACTATCTGTGTGGGCTATTACCTCTAACTCTTTTCGGATAATCTTTAGCTCGTACTCTGCAACCAGCAGCTGTTGGATCTGGCGATATAGCAAGCTACCTAAAATTGCCAACGCCAGTATGATGGAACCTACCAGTGCAACCGATTGGTAAACATATGACCACCAAGGGGCAAATACATGCTCGTACGACACGCCAGCTGCTGCGACGATAGGCAGCCCAGCCAGACGACGATAGGCGTAGATCCGCTCGATACCATCCACGATAGATTTTATGACTGCAGTCCCGCTATCGCTCTCAGGTAGATACCGGCTAAAAATTTCGCCTTTGGAAAGATTAGTGGTCATCAATGCTGCGACGGTCGGGCGTCGCGCGAGGAGTTCGCCGTTATCGAGTGCTAGGAAAATTACCCCTTCGTCGTCCACGGCCATACGTTTGAAAAAGCTTTGAAAATATGAAACCGGAACCGTGGCTAACGCAACCCCTGCAAAAGCTCCATCGGCTGTTTGGATACGCCGACTTATAGGGATCACCATATCCCCTGTCGTTCGACTTTCCACTATCGAGCCAACGTGGATGGACTGGTCATCGTGCTCACGGTGATATCGAAAGTAAGCTCTGTCGCCGTTGTTTTTGGTTTGCAAACCTTCGGAAAAGGAATTGGCCATCCAATTGCCTTGAGCATCGAAGATGAATAGACCCTGAACGCCTTCAATGTCGTTCACCTGGCGGGCCATCAGCTTCGTTAACCGCTCCTGTTGATCAGGGCCGCTTCCATCATGCGCCACACGCTCAGCAAGATCTCGCAGGGTATTGTCGGCCTGGAGCATCGTGTCACGGGCCTGCTGTTCAGCGGCAAGTACAATGTTCGAAACAGTTATTTTGGCCGCGTCTACCCGCTCACCGGACGACTGCACAATCTGCCAAGCAGTAGCAAGAATCAACGATAAACAAACTAGAAGAACGAAACCTATCAGCGAAAGGGACAGCGCTTTAGGTGTCAGCCTTGCTGAAATCGGTAAGGAGAGCGTCATTTGTGCGTCGTCAAATTGGCGGTGGGCTTAAGCGAGCAATTTTTATACCGGCGTGGAAATAAAGCTTTCACCCGCAGCTTCGGAATCCCTGAAACCCGAGCACACAGTCGTTGTTCTTTATATATACCGACGCGGTTTCGCCCCCACACATCACCAAATGCTCCATAAACCCATCGGACTGCGAAGACGGCGACCCCGCGCGAACTCGATTGGCAACACCGGGCCGTCCATGAACCATTTGCTCGCGAGCGGCTAGATGTTCGTTTTCCAAATCAACGATCCCTATCCTAAACATGCGATTAACATGCTCAGCACCTGTGTTTGAAACGAAGCTCAATCGAAATGCCCCGAGCCCTACAGGTCAACCGCGTGCACGGCAGTTCGGTGCGATGGGCACTGCCCCTCCTTGGGCAAGTAGTCCCTTCAGCCTTTAGTCTTTCTAGGATCTGCTGATCGAGGAAATGTACGCTCCTCTTGGATCGTGCCGTCCTCTTTGTGGATTTTGAGAGAGGCTGTCTTGCCCTGAAGAAATTCGCTCGCTATCTGCGTAATTTCTGCTTTGGTAGATGCAGTCTTGGAGGCGCGTTGCGCGCCCTCTTTAACGAGCTCCCAGAGTTTTTCCGCTTTTTTGATGTGATAGTTATCCATTGGCTCACCTCTGACATGACGATCCATACCTGTCAGGTTGACCGTAGGAAAACCGAAGAGTTTGAACGGATTGCGGCATTCTGGATGCTTACGGAAATCCTCTTGAGTTTCCTCAGGACGTGGGCCAAACGCCCGAAGCATGGGCTGTAGCCGCTACACAGCAGTAAGAGCTTTAGCATGGCAAAGCTTAAACAGTCTTAGCTCGCTGCAAGCGTTGCTTACCAGCGCGGTTAGCGATCTCCGGCGCTGAGCCTTCACCGTTCTGCTGCCGGCAAAGAAATTCGCGTATCAAACCCGCAGTTCGCCTGGCACTGGTCACTACGAAAAAATGCCCCTCGCCCTTGAGAACGCGCAGTTCGGCTTGTGGAATTGAGCGTCGCAGGACATGCGCATTGTATGGCTGCACGAGGGTGTCACGATCGCCGATGAGGATGAGCGTGCGTATACGCAAACGGGATAACCGCAGCAGACTTGTCCAGCCTACTAAAGCGGTTAGCTGGTGGTGGTAGGTTCGCAGGCGTACGGTTAGCATTCGCTTTACAACACCGAAACGCAGCAGCGCCTGTGTCGAATTGACTGAACCATCTCGTTTCCTCTGTTTGGCGCCTGCGCTCCCTCTAAAGAACTCAAGGATGTCAGCGGGCCTCATCAGTAGAACCGGGCCCGCAGAAGTTGCCGCCAGAATAAGCCGTCGTACCATGGTTGGATGACGAAGAGCCAACTCTTGCGCCAATGCACCGCCCCAGCTCACGCCGAATACATCAACATGGTCGAAACCCAATTGTGTGAGCATTTCGGCGATCACATCGGCATGGCTTGGCAAACGCATCGGCCAGCGGGGCATCTGCGATTTGCCGACACCAGGTACGTCCAACGTGATCGTCGTGTAGTCGCCTAGTTCGTTGCGCAAGGCATCGAAGGTTTTAATCAAACCTCCCAGACCGTTGAGTAGGAGTAACGGTGGGCCCTGGCCGGCGATTGAGACATTCACCTGCAAGCCTTTAACGGTCATGATCCGGCTCGGCATGGACACCTCCTCTGTCATCCGTTCAACAGTCTAGATGAGCTGTGAAAACTCGATTTTTCGGCAATAGACAGCCTGATAGGGGCTTCAAATTTATCTTTCGAGCATCTTCACCGGAGCCGTACACGTTACTGGCGCCACAACGAAATAACCCAAGTCGCCGCGTGTTCAACCGGGACATAAGGATGAAACCAATCCTCGAAGAGTCGCCTTGTGGCTTTCGAGTCCCTCACTTGCAAGTTCGTATTCTCGTAACGCGCCCAAGCGCCCGCCATCTCTGCTGCTCTGAACAAGCCGACCAAGGAGCAACTGTTTTTCATGCAACGCTCTAATGGCCACCCAGAGTGCTTCCTCAGTCGTTTCATCCTGCGCATGAAATAATGCGGCGGCGGTATAGGCATGACCGGTATGGCAGCGAAACCGTGGAGAGGATGCGGCTACCTCCCACAGAGCGCCTCCGCATTCCGGACAGGACATGCCTGCGACTCGACCGATCTCATCCAGCGCGGAGGCACCCCCCTTACTGAAATCCTCAGTCAGATCATTCTCCGTTGCGAATGGCTCGATACGTTTTGACTCTGAAGCCGCCGTCGCCTCCGCTGTACGTTGATTGATGATCTGTACGAGCCTCTTACTCAACTCAGTAACCGGCAAGCATTCGTCCACGGTCACATACCGGAGAGCGTTCGTTGGCATTGAGGGTGCTTCGGCAGTCTCAGGATCTTGTACGTAGGCCAGTCCGCCATAGGCTTTTATCGCCTGAAGCCCAACTACACCGTCATCAAGCTCGCCGGTCATCAGCACCCCTATGGCACTGCTTCCATAGCTGATGGCAGTCGATCTAAACATCGGATCAATCGCAGGCCGCGAGTGGTTTTCCTTTGCGCTTCGAATGATCTGAATAGCTCCTTTTTTGACAAGCAGATGCTTGTCGGGAGGTGCTATGTATACACGCCCCGTCTGTATCTGCTCTTCGCTCAACGCGAAGCCGACGGGCAATTGGCTCGACTGAGTAAGAAGGTTAGGGAGAGCACTAGGTTGGTCTCCGATGTGCATCGTGACGAAGACAGCCGCATTTAGATCAGACGGAAGCCCGGCAAGAAATTCACGCAATGCAGCGAGCCCGCCGCTGGAGGTGCCGATGACAATGACTTGGGGGTTTTGGTTTTCTTGCTGCATGGATCGATCCTGGGTTGCTAGCCATTGCACGCTCGAATTTGACTCAGCTGCCTCAACTAATTCGCGATAAGTGCTTGCCGATCTTCCCCGGTGATGCGCTTACCTTGTTGCTAGTTTCGATAGATACCTCTGAGGGAAGGTTCGAAAAATTAATCAATGCTTGATCTAGATCAAGGGATTGCTACGCAGCATTCGTAGCCTCAAGCCCACAATTGGAAGGGATTCGATGCTTTCGCGGACAATCAGAAAAGCAAGGCGCCACGCGCTCCTTCAATACGCTGCGAGGACATCTGTAGGGTGACTTCAGTTGAGTCGAATGTGCCGCGAGCTCCAAGCGCCATCACGGCACACGCGGTTTTCGCTTACAGTCATGCTACCGTTCCGTTTGTTTGGTCGGTTTCTCTGGTAGGAGGAGGATTGTTTGAACGTAAATTGGGAAGGATTGCTGCCGATTCGCGGTGAGGTCATCGTCATTGAGGACGACCCAACTCTACAGTCGCTCATGACCGATATCATGGATGAGATTGGTGCGAAGACTGTCCCGTTCGCGACAGCGGATGATGCGTTGACCTACCTGCTCGAAGCTCATGGTGACTGCGCCCTAGTGATCGCCGATCACGGCGTCCCCGGCCAAGTCCAAGGCATCGAGTTCATAGAAATGGTCAAAGGCAGGTGGCCTCACATCGCTGCGATCCTTACCTCGGGTTATCTGATCGAGAGCACCGCAGTGCCAGCTAACACGATTTACCTGCACAAGCCTTGGTCATTGGACGACATGGTGGCAGCAGTCGCGGAGCTTCTTCAGCCTGGCAATCCTGTTAGCAAGCGCTGACCCATCGCTCATCAGAATTTATATCCGAAGGGAGACGCTTGCGACAAAGCCGCGTAATCGCTTTGTCGATTTCGTCAGCAGCGCCTTCCCTATACTCAGGATCTGCCCACTGCCAATACCCATCCGACATCAGTCCACCAACCGCCATAGCGCAAGCGTCTTCAATGCTTCCGCCTCTCTGCCCCAAGGCCGCCAGGACGGCGAGAAGGGCTTGTTCAAGGTGTAGCCCACGTTCTTGGGACACGATCTTAATCAAACTATACGGGGAGACTGAGTTTAACCTAGTGTCACTCTGCCACCAACCATCAAACTGAAATCGATCCTACCCTCAAGAGGAGGAGTTCTGCGCTGTCTTCCGAAACGATCCTTGGCAGGCCGCGATCTCACTCCTTAGCTCCGCAATCAGATTCGCCAGCGCACGACTGGAGGTGAGTTCAGAAACGGAAATACCAGTGACTAAGAGATCGACGCGGCCCGAGGAAGCTTCGTAAACTTTAATTGTCAGCGAGCCATCTGGACTGAGGTGCAAGTACAGGATAGCGGAAGGAAACCAGATTCAATTATGCGTCTCAATTCAAGCATAGAAAGCATACGTTTTCCCGATGCATATACAATTAACTGGGACAGAGTCTCTCCAAAGCAATAAGCATAACTTCATGAAACATTTTTGACTCACTGCAGAACGTAAAGTTGTGAGGTCGATCAGGAAACAAATCGGTAGCTAAGGGCTTCAAAGCGCACAGACGACAAGACTCTGCACAACGACTTTACGGCACAGAACATCGCGAATTAATTGGTATCGAGGTAAGGGATAAGTGTGTTGAGCTTTCAGCTTCACATTGGCCTTCGGCAGGAGACGAAAAGCCCTAGCTCCGATGCTAGGGCTTTCGTCCCGCAGACCAGCTACGCGCGCATTGCTAAGTTACGCTTGCTGGAACATGCCGATACCGCTGCCGTAAAACTGACCATTGATGTCGGCATGATATTGAGCTGGGTGAACCAATACAGCGATCAGGCGGTTCCCTTCTAAGATTGACAGGGAAAGCGCGCCTTGATTGATCGATAACTGGAGCGAAAGCTGAATCCCGATCAGATTCTCGGCGTCAGGAACTGTGCCTTGCAGATAGACGTTGCTAATTTCTAGATTTGTGCCCGTGCCCGTTGCCTGACCGATGAATCGAACAGGAGTGCCTTGCTGCGGAGCATTCGGGCCGATATTGGCCAGCGATGAACTTATCTGAATGGTTTCAGTGTGAGGCCCACAGCCGCAACCGCAGCCTTCGAAATTGAAGTAACCGCAGATGTTCTGCTGGCAACCGCATCCGCATAAAGTTTGAGGGTGCACTTTCTGGTGGAGAACTTCTTGAAGGGCCGGCTTAGCGCTCACAACATCGTCACGACGTTGAATTTCAGCGTCAAAAGCCGCCTGAGATTGCTGCTTCAGCGCATCTATTTCTTCAGGTTTGATGTTTTGCAAAGACAGGGTCATAGCTAATTCCTTTTATTTTCAAGAAGCACCCGGAGACCATCCGCTTCTAAGCCGGCGCCTCCTTGGCGCGGAACCCACGAAATCCTTCGACCCGTGGCCAAGCCTTTAAACCATAATGTTTCTCCTCTTTCAAGTATTTTGATGGTCAGTCAAATACTATCGACCGCTCCGCGCCAGCTTGCGCGTTAGTGATCGCCGCTCACGGCGTCCCCAGTCAAGTCGAAGGCATCAAGTTCATAGAGATGGTCAAAGGCAGGTGGCTTCACATCGCTGCGATACTCACCTCGGGTTATCTGATCGGGAGCACTGTAGTGCCAGCTAAAAACCATTAATCTGCCCAAGCCTCGGTCGCTGGATGAGATGGTGGTGGTGGAGTTTCTGCAGCCCGTAAATCCCATAAGTAAACGCTGCGCCTCGCTTCAAATCGTGAGGCCATGTAGGACTTGGTTGGTGCTAAGCGGATGAAGCTGCATTTGCACCGCCCTGAATCAATTCAGGGGATGAAGTCCCTGATTTTTTTGAATTTTTCCGCGCCCGATGACTCCGTTAGCTCAGAGCAGACGGAGTTAGTCATGAAAAACAATCTATTCGTCATCAACTACAAGCTTCATGGTGTGCCGAAGTCCTTCATCATCCGTAGCAAAGCGATGCAAAACGCTGATGCCTGGCACTGGGCTAGTTGCGATGCGGGCGTAGCTCCCATTCCCAGACCTGGTCGCCCGCCGCTGAAGATGGTGTCCAAACCCCAAGCCGAAAAATACGGCATTACCGATGTCACCTGGCGAGCCAGCTCAACGTAGCAGCGCGTGACAGCCCCCGCGAAATCTTATTCCCGCAGAATCCGCTTTCGCTGTCCTCGCTGATTTAGTGCATCGCCCGGTCTACGCGTGCGTTGATGTTTTCAGAAGTGGAGGTTTGGCTGGGCGACTATGCTATGACTGAAACGGTAATGATTTTTTATAATACAGAATCGATGCGATAGTGCTGCGCGCGAAATCATTTCCCAAGCAGCAGGTTCGACGTCTTATTAATTCCTCACCGTGCAGCTTTGCCACACGGTGCTTTACATGTAAGCGGACTCAGCAAGTCGCTCCACTTGTCACAACCGTGAACTTGCGACTGAACTCAAAAACCTCACACACCCCTGTTCGCCCTGCCGGAATAGATACAGCATCACCAGGCCCCATCTCAAAGCGCTCCCCATCGTCCATGGTTAGGGCGATCTTGCCTTCCAAGAGTACGAAGGCCTCGTCGTTCTCGAAGCGCCAATGGAACTGACCGGGGTTAGACGTAAAAAACGCAACTGATTTGTGCGGCGTTTTTACACCCACCGTCCGGAGCAGCTTCATCTGGGGGGCAGGATCACCAGCAATGACGTCATCACCTATTGGGTAAGTCAGCCAACCCTCCGGCGCATCCAGCGATGCGGTGGATACGGATGATATCGGGTTAGGAAAAATAGGGCGGGTATTCATTTTGTTATCGCCTCGCATGAATGAAGTGGTAGCAAACTATGACAAATGGCATAGTGAGGCTTGAGCCTACACGAAATTATGACAAATGGCATACTTAATGAAGATTACCACTCGAGACCGAATGATTATTGGTGCTGCTGACTTGCTCAAACGTCGAGGCATGCATGCCACCAGCATTCGAGAAGTAGTCCGTCACTCTGAAACTCCTCGTGGCTCAATCACCCACCACTTCCCAGGCGGCAAAAAGGAGCTACTCGAGGCGGCGATTAAGTACGCCGGAGAAGAGGTTTCGGGGCCGTTAACCCAACTTCTTGCCGCTCATGGCCCTATCAAGGGTCTGGAGCTATTTGTGGGTGCATGGAGAAAAACTCTGATCGATACGAGCTTCGACGCGGGGTGCGCAGTGCTCGCAGTAACAGTAGAGCAATACACATCCGATCAACGATCTGAGGCTGATCAAGTCCTTGAGCGGCAAATCCACCAGCAGCTGCTGAGCCAAGCCCATGAGATTTTCTGTGGATGGCAACGGCTCATCAGCGAGTCGCTGCATAACTCAGGGATTGATAGCGCACGAGCTGACAGCCTAGCGCTAATGACCATCGCGGCAATCGAGGGGTCGGTTGCATTGTGCCGGGCGGCGCGCAGCACTTTACCGCTGGATAGAATTTGGGAGCAGATGCGCAACCTGCTCGAGCACGAGGTGGTTTAGGTGGAAAATGCCTCAAGCTGTGCAGACGCACGCTGAGTCACCCCATCGATAAATCGCGAGTCGTTGTAGATCCGGGCTAGGAGAATGGCACCTTCATAGTCTGCGACTAGCTGCTGAGCGAATACTTGGGCAACGGCTTTTCCATGCGTCCCCTCATATAGCTTTGTTAGCGCGTGCATCCAATCATTGAAGAACTCTCGAATCGGCGCCATTAGATCAGCCCTGGTGTAAGTCGCGTCAATAGCGACTACACCCATTAAGCAGCCAATGGAATCTTCGCTCAGGAACAGCTTTTTCGCCTTTCTCCCCATCGCTTCTAGCCGCTCTTTTGGGGAGAGACTCTCGTCGTATGCCAAAGAGAAAAGAGACTGCTTGAGCCCCTCGTGCGTCCACGCCAGCACATCGCGCAATAGAGCCTCCTTGCTCGGGTAGTGATGATAGAAGGAGGCCTTAGTGAGGCCACAAGCAGCCGACAGTTCATCCATGGTCGTACCGTTGTAGCCCAACCTTTTGAACGTGTTCGCGCACCGCTTGAGCAGTTCTTCACGGGAGATTTTGGATGGGCGCACTGGGGAAAGCCTGCTCGACAATAATTGGTGCTGATTGTATGACATAAGCCCTGCGCCCTCAATTTGACGGCTACCGAATGTTTGGTTACCTTGAGCAAACCGAACGTTCGGTAAGTTTAATTTGCCCTGCTACCAGCGCAGCAAGCCGTCATATTGAGGAGAGTCCTTCATGAGCGAACCAAACAGCGGCCAAGGCCGCGTTACCCGTGAGCAGCGTGGTCACCTCTACCTAATTGGTCTAGACCGACCAGGCAAGCGTAACGCCTTCGACAGCGCCATGTTGACCGACCTTGCTCTCGCCATTGGTGAGTTCGAGCGCAATGAGGAGCTGCGCTGCTCCGTAATATTTGCTCACGGCGAGCACTTCACCGCAGGCTTGGATCTCATGGAGCTGGCACCGAAACTAGCCTCGGGCGGCTTCAATTATCCTGACAACGGCATCGATCCTTGGGGAGTGTCCAAGCCGCGTCGTACTAAGCCAGTGGTAATCGCTGTGCAAGGGACATGCTGGACGGCTGGCATTGAATTGGTGCTGAACGCTGATATCGCTATTGCGGCGAATAACACCCGTTTTGCTCATCTGGAGGTGCTGCGTGGTATTCCTCCATCCGGTGGATCCACCGTCCGTTTCACCCAAGCAGCCGGCTGGACGGACGCAATGCGCTACATGCTGACGGGTGAAGAGTTTAGTGCGGCTGATGCACTACGCATGCGCCTGCTCACCGAAGTCGTTGAACCCGGCCAGGAGCTGGCGCGCGCAATCGAGTACGCAGAGCGAATCGCCAAAGCGGCGCCTCTCGCAATCAAAGCCACACTTCAATCGGCCTTCCAAGCTCGTGACGAGGGTGATGACGCAGCGCTTTCCCAGCTCAATGAACTGCTGTTCTCGCTATTCAAAAGCGAAGATGTGCGTGAGGGGGTCATGGCGATGATGCAAAAACGCGAGCCTGCCTTCAAGGGCCGCTAAGCATCTCCAGCACGCAAGGGGCGATCAGTAGTTTGCCCTTTGCGCCTCTTACCAAACACCTCCGGCAGCGCACCATGAATGGCTGTAATAAAGCCACCAAGGCATTAGCGAATCCGCAGTCGCTCCAGAACTGGACGCTAAAGCTGGCGAGATACCTATCGCCTACGTTGTACGAAGCCAACCCACTTAGATGAACCGCATGTCCTCACCCACTGCGAGTCGCACCTGGTTAGCTAAAAAGGCCCCGCCCCATTATTTTTCGGGACGATCTACCCAAGAGCAATGCCGGGAAAACTCTTCGAAAGGCAATGGTCAACAGCGCACAGCAGGAAAAGCCTTGATGAGTCGTTCTACAGCGTCAAACACTCCTCACTCCCTTACTCAGATAACCCTAACGACTGACGACGGATACGCACTTTCAGCTACTCGTTACGGTGCCATTGGTGCGGTGAAAGGCAACATCGTCGTGGCCGGCGCAACAGGAGTGCAGCAGCGCTTCTACCGCCGCTTTGCAGAGCATGCTGCTCTCCAAGGTTACAGCGTGTTGACTCTTGATTATCGTGGCGTTGGACAGTCCAGCCCTAAGTCACTTAAAGGCTTCGAGATGTCCTACCTTGACTGGGGATTTTGCGACTTGGCCGCTGCAGTGGACTTCATGTCCGATGAAAGCATCCCCTTGTTTTGGGTCGGACATTCGTTTGGCGGCCATGGACTAGGCCTACTTCCCAACCACCAAAAAATTACTGCCGCGTACTGCTTCGGAACGGGCGCCGGATGGGCAGGATGGATGCCTAATTTAGAGCGATTGAAAGTTAGATTGCTTTGGTCTTGCATCCTTCCCGTGATTGTTTGGAGGAAAGGCTATATGGCCTGGAGCATTCTCGGGATGGGCGATGACTTGCCCCTCGGCGTCTACAAGGACTGGAAGCGATGGTGCGCCCATCCGCATTATTTCTTTGATGATCCGTTGATGTCTGCAGTTGCTGATTGCTACTCCAGCGTGCGCACACCAATTGTTTTTGCCAATGCGACAGATGACCCATGGGCTCCTCCCCGGTCTCGAGACGCGTTCATCAAGGGCTACAGCAACGCACCGGTTATTACTCGAGATATCTACGCCGCCAAAGCCATCGGCCACATGGGCTACTTTCGCCTATCTGCATTGGATACCTGGGACGAGATGCTGCAGTGGTTTGCCCTTCAACATGCACAGCTCCCCACTTCCCTCACGAAAGCGAATGGCTAACCATGAACCAAAGCGTGATCTCTCAAGATGTTTATGACCCAGCCAATGCGTTCAGAGAACTGATGGAGCAGCGCCGGGCAGTCCGACGTTTCACGGCTGAGCATGTACCTGTTGATGTAATTGAGCAGTGCCTACAAACAGCGCTTTTAGCTCCCAGTTCGTGCAATCTCCAACCCTGGTCGTTCCAAGTCGTAAGAGATGAAGAGCTTCTTGGTCAGCTGCAGGATGTATGTCTAAGCCAAAGTGCGGCAAAGGCTCCGCTAATCATCGCTGTTCTAGCGAGACCGGATACTTGGAAACAGGGCTGCAACGACATCCTGAAGTTCTGGCCCGAGAAGGATGTACCTAAAAGAATCCAAAGCTTCTACACCCGAATAGCACCGTTTCAGTACAAC
>Ga0308166_1000464_pt1 | contig 55272 bp, 42 predicted proteins | sample PhyCR2_2_FD_202137 | JGI IMG/M metagenome (GOLD analysis project Ga0308166, IMG submission 202137) | Phyllosphere microbial communities from UC Gill Tract Community Farm, Albany, California, United States - DLSLCC.R2 | ecosystem: Host-associated > Plants > Phyllosphere > Unclassified | place...
CCAGCGCAGGGATAGAGATTCCTTTTAGTTTATAGGCTTGATGCTGAGAAGAATGCAGGAACTATTGATTATTAACGACTAATCAATAAGTACTCATGTAGCGGATCAGTAATTGACATAATTTGGTTTATTGATGATGTGACATTATGAAGAAAAAAATTGTTAGGGTTTCAGCAGTGGCGGTGGCAATCAGCTTTTTGACAGCTTGTACTATTGTTCCGGGTCAGGGGTTGAACAGCTTACGCAAAAATGTAGTTGAACTTCCGGATAGCGATTACGATTTGGATAAATTGGTTAATGTATACCCAATGACCCCCGGTCTGGTTGAACAACTACGACCTGAAACAGTACTGGCACAATCGAACCCTCAATTAGATAATTTGCTTAAAAGCTATGAATATCATATCGGGGTTGGTGACGTATTGATGGTAACAGTTTGGGATCACCCTGAACTGACCACGCCAGCAGGCCAATATCGCAGTGCGAGTGATACTGGTAACTGGGTTAACTCCGATGGCACAATCTTCTATCCATATATTGGTAAGGTTCAGGTCGCTGGCAAAACTCTGGCCGAGGTACGACAAATCATTGCAAGTCGTTTAACTACCTATATCGAAAGTCCACAGGTTGATGTCAGCATTGCGGCATTTAGGTCTCAGAAAGTATACGTTACTGGAGAGGTGACTACCTCTGGTAAGCAAGCAATAACGAACATACCATTAACTGTTATGGACGCAATTAATGCTGCTGGCGGCCTGTCCGCTGATGCAGATTGGCGAAATGTAGTACTTACCCATAATGGGAAAGATACCAAAATATCTTTATATGCGTTGATGCAGAAGGGAGACCTAACTCAAAACCATCTTTTATATCCCGGGGACATTCTCTTTGTACCACGTAATGATGATTTAAAAGTGTTTGTGATGGGTGAGGTTGGTAAGCAAAGTACCCTGAAAATGGATCGCAGCGGCATGACATTAGCTGAGGCGATAGGAAATGCTGAAGGTATCTCTCAAGCGATGAGCGATGCAACAGGGATATTCGTTGTTCGCCAGTTGAAAGGGGATAAGCAAGGTAAAATTGCTAATATATATCAACTGAATGCGCAAGATGCTTCTGCAATGGTACTTGGTACGGAGTTTCAGTTACAACCGTATGATATTGTTTATGTAACAACTGCCCCATTGGTTCGTTGGAACAGGGTTGTATCTCAACTTGTACCGACCATTACGGGTGTACATGATATGACTGAAACCACTCGTTATATAAAAACTTGGCCATAAATATGTTTGATTCAATTTTAGTTGTGTGTACCGGTAACATTTGTCGTTCACCAATAGGTGAACGCTTTTTACGCAAATATTTAGTCGGTAAAAAAATTGACTCCGCTGGCACTGGTGCTTTGGTTAACCATGAAGCAGATTCCGCTGCAGTTAAGATTGCTTATCAACATGGCATTTCATTAGATGGGCACAAAGGCCAGCAATTTACCTCAGCTCTAGGACGCCAATATGATCTTATCTTAGTTATGGAAAAGTCACATATTGACCAAATTGGAAGAATTGCACCTGAAGCAAGAGGTAAAACAATGCTGTTTGGGCATTGGATAAATCAGAGAGAAATTCCCGATCCTTATCGGAAAAGTGATGAGGCGTTTGCATCTGTATATAAGTTAATTGAACAAGCCGGCCAGCACTGGGTTGATAAATTACGGGATAAATAATCAGGAAAACAGGCATGTCATCAGTAAAAACTAAACCAACTACCAAAGATGCAGATGAAATTGATTTAGGTCGACTGATCGGTGAGGTAATTGATCATCGGAAATTAATCATTTCAGTTGTTTCATTGTTTACACTGCTTTCTCTTGTTTATGCATTATTTGCAACCCCGGTATATCAGGCTGATGCGCTGATACAGGTTGAGCAAAAACAGGGGAACGCAATTCTAAGTAACCTGAGTCAAATTTTGCCGACAGGGCAAACGCAGTCAGCACCAGAAATAGCTCTCTTAAATTCAAGAATGATATTGGGTAAAACTGTAGATGATTTGAATTTACAAGCCATTGTTGAACAGGACTACTTCCCTATCTTAGGTAGAGGTTTTTCTAGATTACTTGGGGAGAAACCAGGGGTAATAACATTATCAAGATTATATATTACGAATAAAGATAATGATGAAACACCAAAATTTAAACTGAGAGTGGATGATGAGAAGAATTATACTATCATTGGCGATGAGTTTGAGTTACGCGGTGAGGTCGGACAATTATTAAATGATCACGGGATTTCGGTAAAAGTAGAAAATATTAACGCTGAACCTGGCACTGTTTTTAATGTGGCATACGTAACACGTTTAAAAGCAATAACCACATTACAGAATCTGTTAAATGTATCCGATCAAGGTAAAGATACAGGCATATTAAACCTGTCGCTCACTGGCGATAATCCTGCGCTGATTAAAAATATTGTTGACAGTATAAGTAAAAATTATCTAGCTCAAAATATAGCACGGCAGGCGGCTCAAGACGCAAAAAGTTTAGATTTTTTATCCGAACAATTGCCAAAAGTACGCAGTGATTTAGATACTGCTGAAAACAAGTTAAATACGTATAGACGTAAAAATGACTCGGTAGATTTATCTCTTGAGGCAAAGTCAGTACTGGATCAGATCGTTAATGTAGATAATCAGTTAAATGAACTAACATTTCGTGAATCTGAAATATCACAGCTTTATACACAAGAACATCCAACATATAAGGCTCTGTTAGAAAAAAGAAAAACTTTACTTGATGAAAAGACAAAGCTAAATAAACGCGTAAGTGCAATGCCTGAAACTCAACAAGAAATACTTCGCTTAAGTAGAGATGTTGAGTCGGGTAGAGCGGTTTATATGCAATTGCTAAATCGCCAACAAGAGTTAAGTATCTCGAAATCGAGTGCAATCGGTAATGTCAGGATAATTGATGATGCAGTAACACAACCGATTCCGGTTAAGCCTAAAAAAATGCTCATAGTATTGGCTGGTATACTATTTGGTGGTATGGCCTCGATCGGTATTGTATTTTTACGAGTATTCTTGCGTAAAGGAATTGAAAGTCCTGAACAGTTAGAGGAACTAGGGATAAATGTGTACGCAAGTATCCCTGTTTCAGAAGACTTCTCTAAAAGAACAAATAAAGCAGTAGGGCGGAAAAAGAACAACTCGGATGGAGAGTCTGGGTTACTGGCAATACAAAATCCTGCAGATCTAGCTATTGAAGCTATCCGTGGCCTGCGTACGAGTCTTCATTTTGCGATGATGGAAGCACGGAATAATGTATTAATGATTTCCGGAGCTAGCCCAAATGCAGGGAAAACGTTTGTAAGCTCAAATCTTGCGGCAATAGTTGCTCAGACAGGAAAAAAAGTACTATTTATAGATACTGATATGCGTAAAGGATATACACATAAAATATTTTCTGTTGGTAATGACAAAGGGCTTTCAGATTACTTGTCGGGAAAAAGTACGCTTGAGCAGTCTTTGAAGAAAATATCAGAAGCTGGATTTGACTATATTTCAAGGGGGATGGTACCACCCAACCCTGCCGAACTGTTGATGCACAAAAGATTTGGCGAGCTCATCTCATGGGCGAATAAAAATTACGATATTATCATCCTTGATACGCCACCTATTTTAGCCGTAACGGATGCCGCTATAATTGGTAATTATGTAGGAACAACCCTCTTAATTGCACGTTTCGAATTGAATACTGCAAAAGAAATAGATGTTAGTGTTAGAAGATTCGAACAGAGTGGCGTGTCTATTAAGGGGTGTATATTGAATGGCGTGGTAAACAAAGCTAGTAGTTATTATAGCTATGGTTATAATCATTATGGATATTCTTACGGGAAGAAGGATTAATATAATCTCAATGTTTGCACGATGAATTTTGAGTAAAAATAAACTGTCTCTTTCTTTTATAATCCAAAGGAAGAGACAAGTTACAAGGTGCTATATAATTATCATGTCGATTGAACATATCTCAGGTAATCGGATTTATAATGCCAGTGTTTCTGTGGTGATTACATGCTTTAATGATTCGCCTGTATTCACTCGTTGTCTTGAAAGTGTGCTTAATCAAACTGTTAAACCGCAAGAAATAATAATAGTCGATGATTGCTCTAATGATTCTGAAAAAATAGAAGAAATAATCAATTCGTATAATGATAACACCATTATATACATTAGAAATGAGGTAAATAAGAATGGAGCATTTTCAAGAAACAGAGGGATGTCAATATCTACCTCGGATTATATTGCATTACTAGATGGTGATGATTACTGGAAAAAAAATCATATTGAACAAAATTTGATTTTTTTACAGAGTAAGAAAATAGATTTCACATATTCAGATGTCATAGAAATTCGGGCTAATGGTGAAGAAAAACTAAGGAAAGTTACCGACATAGCCACTTTAGAAAATAAAAATGACATTTTGTTCTATTCACCACCACAAACAAACTCATTTTTCTTTAAAAAAACAGTCTATGATTTTGTAAAGTTTGATGAATCACTGAGGCGACATCAGGACTTTCAGTTTCTTATCACTGCTATAAACACACAAAATATAGAACTAGCGTATAATAACATTGCCACATCGTACTACTGTGAGTCACACAGACCAAGTGCTGCGAGAGTTGACTATGACTCTATCTTTCGGTTTTGGGACATACACTCTGAAAAGTTCACAAAGTTATTATTGAATCATTTTCTAAAGCAGCAATTACACAGCTGTATCGTAATTAAAAAAGGGGAAGGAATTATAGATTATCAAAAAAAATATGGTGTTTTAAATAACAATGACTTGCAAAATTCACTATATCTTAAATTAATTAATTTAATCGGTTGTACTAAAACTATATCTCGAATGGTTTTGTATTTCTATTATCATGTGGTATATGGGAAACTAAGTTTCAATAAAAAAATTGCATCTAAGCTTACGAATCAAATATGAAAGGTTAAAATGAAATTTTCGCTGATTGTCTGCACGTTAGGTCGTTTTGATGATATTGATGTGCTATTCGCATCATTTATAAAGCAGAAATATAAACATTTTGAGGTTATTCTTGTTGATCAAAATGAAGATGGCTATCTGACGCCAATACTAAACAAGTATGAAGGAGCGTTTCCTCTTACTCATGTTAAAAGTCCTAAGGGATTATCGATTGCACGAAATAATGGTATGAAATATGTTACCGGCGACATTGTTTGCTTTCCTGATGATGATTGCTATTACAGCGAAGATACCTTAGAAATAGTAAAAAACTTTTTTATCAATAATCCAACTGTAAAAGGTGTTACTTCTGGCTATAAATCTAGCGATGGGCGTACTGGCTTGCACTCGCCTTGCAGAGTAAAGGATATTACTAAAAACAATGTATGGAAATGTGCTATTTCATTTACTATTTTTGTGAGGAAAAGCGCTCTTAATTCTTTATCATATTATTTTGATGAGAGTTTAGGTGTAGGGGCAAATACTAAGTGGGGCGCTGGCGAAGAAACTGATTTCTTACTTAGGGTTATGATGAATAATAAGCTAGCCATGATTCCTGATGTTGGGATCTATCATCCAGTGAAAGAGGCATTCAGTGGAGGATATGATAAAAAAAGAGTGCAAAGTTATGCGCGGGGGATGGGGCGAGTATTAAGATTACGTAAATACAATAAAATATTAGTTCTTACTAGTTTTGCATTGACAACTCTTAAAATAATAAGAGGAATAGTTAAAAGAGATAAACAGATTATTCAGTTTTATAAAGATACGCTAGTCTATAGAGTTAAGGGGTATTTAGACTAATTCAAATGGTCAAGTGACTACTTTATCCGAGTTTTTAATATGCTAGAAGATAAAAATTATTACCACAATTCCTTTCAGAATAAATTATTTTACATATATAATTTAACCTTTTTATTTTTGGTTTTTTTTGGCGTCATGTTCAGCCCGCAAATATCATTTTGGGCATGTGTATTTTTACTGACAGGTGTTTTTTCTAGAGTAACATTTCTTCGGAAAACTATATTTATAATTGCAGTTTTTGCTATCTTGTATACGGCTGTTTCACGAGAGATAGGAGTTAGTAGGTTTGATGATTTGATTGGCACATATATGCCAATTTTGAATTCACAAAAAAAATATGGAACATTCGAAGCTTCAGGCTTGGGAATAGAAGTCGGTTTGGTGGTATATTTAAACACTTTAATGACATTTTTTAGTATTAATGATACTCGAATGTTATTATTTGTTTGCGTATGCTTCACGCTTTTCTTTTATACAGTATGGGTTTTCTTTTTTTATGAAAAAGAGTTCGACAGCAAGGAAAAGGGAATCGCGCTTGCTGTACTGTTGGCCTTTATACAAATAGGTCTACTAGCGCAAACTTTAAGGCAGGAAATGGCAACACCATTACTATTGATGGCCATTTTTTCGTGGGACAAACGTAGAATAGCAAGCCTCATAATATTAGGAGTTGCTGTCTTTATTCATAGTAGCTCATTAGTTCTTTTTCTTTTTTATATACTTTTCCCATCTCTTAGATTGTGGGGGAAGATAAGTATTTTTGTAGGTATGTTTATTTTTTCGTTTTGCATATCTGTGTTCCCTGGTTTAGTTATAAATTTCTTCAATGCCATTTACCTTCCATTTTTTGCAAAAAAAATACAGTATTATCTTAATACGAACAATTCAAGTATCATGGATGCGCTATCAGCAGGTAAGTTTTACTTAATTATTATATTCATAATGATAGCAAATAATCTTTTCCTAAAAAGAGAAGTTTTAAATTTTAATGAGTTTACAAAAAAAATATATGACTTCTGCTTGTGGGGAAGCATTTGTAACCTGACATTTGTCACTCTACCAAACGCCAGTCGGTTCTTCTTGGTTATACCAGGGTTCCTGATATATTATGTGTTTCTTCCCGTTAGTAAACGATATCCATTACAGTTCAAGTTTTTTATCATATTGTTTGCCTTGATTTCATTATTTGTTCCGCAACGATTATTTGGCGGCGGCACAGAAGGTTTTCAATTATGGAACGCCTATGATTGGATTGAATTAAATCCATTTTATTATATAACGGATGCATTAAATTAATACTAGCTTGTAGCAACAGCCATAGCGATATCGCACTGGAGAGATTATGCGTGCAGTAAATATTATTCTCTGTATATTTTTATTTATATCTAAATGCTATGCCGAATCTATGACCGTAGGTGTGGGTGTGCATCCCGTAACTTTTAATGGTACACCCGATAAACTAGTGGAACTATTAAAAGAATATAATATCGAATCTATACGAACGGATTATCCTTGGCGTAATGTTGAAAAGGAAAAAAATAAATTTAACCCTGGAAACAAAAAACTTGAGTCATTTATAAAAACAGCTTCAACGAATGGAATAAAGCCTGTCCTTATATTAGATTACGGAAATCCCTTATATGAAAAAATGTCAGCAAAAAACCCACAAGGAAAACCGACGTCTGATATAACCATCGACGCATTCGTAAGATATGCAGAGTGGACTACTGAACATTTTGGGAAAGACGTTGGTGTATATGAAATTTGGAATGAATGGATTCAAGGGGCAGGGAAACTAAACAAACTAGAAGCTGTTGGGGAAGCATCAGCGCTAAATTATGCAAAATTGGTAGTCAGAACTTGTAATGCAATAAAAAAAATAGATAAGGATAAGAAAATAATAATTGGTTCAACTTCTGCCGCTAAACCATCAGAGATTAGGTGGTTGACTACGGTTTTAGCTCATGAAGGAGTATTGTCGTGTATAGATGGTATTTCACTTCATATATATGGATTTTCAGTTAATCAGAAACTTTCACCACAAAAAACTATTCTTCCTGTTATCGTCTTACAAGATTATCTTAAAAAGAAATTTATGCTAAAAGAAGAACTACCATTTTATATAACTGAAATTGGAGTTCCTAGTGTTAGTGGTGCCTCCTATAATCAAATGGATATAGATAATTACTTTCGCTATATAATAGCTGAGTTCAGGAAATTGGATTATGTTAAAGGTATTTGGTGGTATGATTTTATAGATGATGGTAACGATAAAAAAAATAAAGAGCATAATTTTGGCATTTTGACTGAGGAATTTAATGCGAAACCAATTGGTGATACAATTAAAGATATTAAATCCAAAGCTAATTAATGGTGCGTATTATTTATTTTTATTTACTTAATGGATTTAAGGAGACGTTATGGTTGCGAAAATATTGATAGACCCTAGATGGAAAAATGCAGGAGGAATTGGTACTTTCTATGAAGAGATCAATAAAATAAATAGATATGAGGAGTTTCCCTTTAAAGGAAATCCAGCATCTCCATTTGATACTCTCAACTTAAGTAAGGAGCTCTCTGCATTAAGAAATAGTGTCGTTTTTTTTCCTGGTTACATTCCACCCATAGTAAGTCGTGTTCCATATATTTTTACAATTCATGATTTAAACCACTTAGATCGTGAAGAGAATTCAAGTGTAGCCAAGAAAGTATTCTATAATACAGTAATAAAAAAAGGATGCAAAAGTTCTGCATTTATTTTTACTGTATCAGATTTTTCACGAAGAAGAATTATAGAATGGTCAGGGGTAAATGAAAAGAAAGTGATCAATGTGGGAAATGGGGTATCTCAATCATTTACACCCGATGGTGATTTTTTAGATCTTGACTATGAATATTTCCTTTGTGTAAGTAATCGAAAAGCTCATAAAAATGAATTTGGAGTGATAAAATCGTTCTCTCTAGCTAATATAGATAGCAGAATAAAGCTAGTATTAACTGGTCGACCGACTGATGAACTCGAAACGCTGATCAATAGATTAGGAATTCAGGGGAGAATTATATTTACCGGTTTTATCGACGCAAATGAATTACCTAAATTATATCGATCCGCTAAGGCATTAATTTTTCCATCCTTTTATGAAGGTTTCGGTTTGCCTGTAATAGAAGCTCAGGCTAGTGGCATACCAGTGATCACATCTAATAACACGTCATTGAGTGAAATATCTGGGGGAGCTTCAATTCTTGTTGAGCCAACAGAAATTAATGAAATTGTTGACGCTATAGAGCTAGTATGTGGAGACATTGAAGTCGTGAAACAAAAAATTAAATTAGGTCTCGAAAACGCTAAAAATTATAGTTGGACAAAAACAGCAAGTATTGTCGAACATTATATTAAAAAATTACTTTAGATTATAATTGTATTTCAATATATCATTTTCGTGTGAATCGTTTATTGTACTGTAAAAATCCGGGTGGAATTTTTATGGCTTTGTACAATGTAATATAATCATCATGTTATATAACAATAATGATTAAGGATTTCTGTTATGTCTGGAAAATATAATGTTGGAGTCGTAGCTGATTGGCTTGTTACTTACGCCGGTGCAGAGCGCGTTATTAAAGAGTTTATTGACCTATATCCAAATGCAGATTTATATTCAGTTGTTGATTTTCTTTCCGATGAATCCAGGTCTTTTTTTCATGAGAAAAAAGCGAAAACTACATTTATTCAGAATCTTCCATTTGCGAAAAGAAAATACCAAAAATATTTACCACTGATGCCATTGGCAATTGAGCAATTGGATTTGTCTTCACATGATTTAGTCCTGTCAAGCAGTCATGCAGTGGCAAAAGGGGTGTTAACCGGCCCAGATCAGCTTCATATTAGTTATGTCCATTCACCGATACGATATGCTTGGGATCTTCAGCATCAATATTTAGTCGAGGCTGGTTTAGATAAAGGTATGAAAGGCCTTATGGCAAAATGGATACTCCACAAAATGAGACTTTGGGATTATCGTACCGCAAATAGTGTTGATCACTTTATTGCAAATTCTAAATTTATAGCTCGTCGCATAAAGAAGGTGTACGGACGTGATGCTGATGTTATTTACCCTCCTGTAGATGTAGATCGTTTTTCCATTTGTGAAAATAAGGACGAGTATTATTTCACTGCATCCAGACTGGTTCCATATAAACGCATTGACCTTATCGTGGAAGCATTTAGCCAGATGCCAGATAAGAAACTTGTTGTGATTGGTGATGGGTCGGAAATGGCAAAAATAAAATCTAAAGCAAAAATGAACATAGAAATTCTTGGATATCAATCCAATGCGGTTATGGAAGAGTATATGCGTAAAGCAAAAGCTTTCGTTTTTGCAGCCGAAGAGGATTTTGGAATTACACCTGTAGAAGCACAGGCTTGTGGAACTCCAGTAATTGCCTTCGGTAAAGGTGGTGCACTTGAAACCGTCAGACCCCATGATGCTGAGCAGGCAACTGGAGTATTTTTCAACAAGCAAGACTTAAGTTCCGTCATTGATGCAGTTAGAAAATTTGAAAGTATTAGTAACTCCATTGAGCCGATAGCATGTCGAAATAATGCGTTACGATTTTCTAATGAAAGATTCAGAGACGAATTATCAAGTTATATAAATACTAAATGGTCTGCTTTTAATGATAATAGGAAAATCATATATTAATACTATTTAATGACTACTGGTGATGCTGGTGTACATACACTTCCCTACGCTAACCTGTTAATCAGAGTGAAAAGAATGATAACATTTCCACACAGAGCACGTGCGAACGCTAATGCATCTCTAATTTCGATGGTCCAACGGTTCTCAGATATACTTATTATTTTTATGGGATTGTATGCTATCTGCTACCTCCACAATATCCATTTCAATTATAATTATGTTTTGATTTTCTTAGCTGTATTAGTCATTTTCCAAATGATAGGGGGTATTACTGACTTTTATCGTTCATGGCGTGGAGTAAAAATATCAGCAGAATTAATTCTTATTTTAAAAAACTGGTCGCTTAGTTTATTCCTTACATTAGGATTGGTTTCATTCCTACCTGAACTTGGCATTACCAGTATAGTATTTATACAGTGGTATTTTCTTGTTATGGTTGGCTTTATTGTTTGCCGTTCCTCGATAAGACTGGGTTCCGGTATCCTAAGGAAATTAGGTTATAATACTCGAAATGTTGCTGTTGTAGGTACTTTACCTTCTGGCATTAATTTATTAAAAGGATTTATTGACGAACCATGGTTAGGATTCATTGTTAAAGGTGTATACGAAGATAGCATACCAGACGAGCTTGATGGAATTCCATATGGTGGGACACTTTCACAACTTATAAAAGACGCTCGTAACGGTAAATTAGATAGGATTTATATTGCTTTAAATATGAAAGACGAAGCAAAAATAAAAGAAGTTGTAGCTCAGTTAGCGGATACAACATGTTCTGTTCTTCTTATACCTGATTTGTTTACTTTTAATATACTTCAGTCAAGAACAGAAGAGATTAATGGGGTGCCGGTTGTTCCATTGTTTGATACACCACTCAATGGTATTAATATGGTATTTAAGCGCCTTGAGGATATAATTGTCGCATCAATTATATTAATTTTTATATCCCCTGTTCTTTTCGTAATCGCGATGGCGGTGAAGCTAACTTCACCAGGGCCGGTTATTTTCAGGCAAGTTCGGTATGGCATGGATGGTAAGCCGATAAAAGTATGGAAATTTAGGTCCATGACTGTAATGGAAAATGATGAGAAGGTGATTCAGGCAACTAAAAATGACGTACGTATAACAAAAGTGGGTAAATTTCTCAGAAGTACATCTCTTGATGAGTTACCGCAGTTTTTTAATGTACTTTCAGGCCAAATGTCTGTAGTTGGTCCGCGACCGCATGCGGTTGCTCATAATGAACAATATCGCAGCTTAATCAAGGGCTACATGCTGCGACATAAAGTTAAGCCAGGAATCACTGGATTGGCACAAATAAATGGCTGGCGTGGAGAAACAGATACTCTAGAAAAAATGGAAAAAAGGATTGAGTATGATCTTTTGTATATTCGTGGTTGGAGTATATGGTTGGATATTAAGATTATATTCATGACCTTCTTCAAAGGATTTATTAATAAGTCCGCATACTAATCTATGGCATGCATTCATTAGGAATGTTTTTACTACGAGGTGTTAACCAAACTGGAATGAACAAAATATCTAATCTTTTAAAAGAAAAATCATTTGGTAACATGATTTGGTTAATGTCAGATAGTATCCTCCGACTCGGGATGGGGTTTATTGTTAGCGTCTGGCTTGCCAGATACATGGGACCATCTGCATTTGGTGTATTTAATTACGCATATGCAATGATTGTCATTTATTCGGCTGTTGCTTCGCTTGGTATGAATGGGGTTGTTGTTAGAGAATTAATTAAGGGGAACGCTGATACTCGAACTATTCTAGGGACTTCATTTTTCTTGCAAGTAATGGGGAGTCTGTTATCAACTTCTTTAGTTGTGTTGACGGTATTAATTTTAAGGCCAAAGGATTATGATCTTTTGATTATACTTTTATGTATGTTGCCTTCAGTGTTATTACGTTCATCAGATATTGTAAAGTATTGGTTTGAATCAATAATCTCATCTAAATATACTGTCTTGGCTCAGAATGTTGCATTCTTTATTAGCTCATTAATTAAGGTTTTAATTATAATATGTAAGGGCTCATATCTTTTGATTGCAGCGACTGTATCAATTGAAGCTTTTATCGTTGCAATGCTATTGTTTTATTTCTATGTGTACAAAAAAAATGTATTAAATTGGAGAGTAAATTTCACAGAAGCCAAGCGATTATTGTCTATCAGTTGGCCATTGATTTTGTCTGGACTTGCATTAATGTTATATATGCGAATAGATCAGATTATGATTGGAAATATGATCGATGATGCTTCTGTTGGCATCTATTCTGTTGCCGTAAAAATGGTTGAGATTTGGTACTTCGTTCCAATTGCGATAGTATCCTCACTTTTCCCTAAGATAATAAAAGCTAAAGATGAGGACAATGAAGATAATTATAATAAAAAGCTTCAATTCTTATATGATTTACTGGTTGTTATTAGTGTTTGCATAGCAATTGTTGTGACTATATTTTCTGACTGGATTATAAGTTTTTGTTACGGGCCACATTATCATGAAGCTTCTTACTTGATAAAAATATATGCATGGGTTAGTGTTTTTTATTTCCTCAGCTCGGCAAGCGGCAGGTGGTATATAAATGAGGGGTTGCAGAAATATGCATTAAATAGAAATATTTTAGGCTTGGCTATTGCTATCGTACTAAATTACTTTCTTATTCCTAGCTACGGTGCTGCAGGATCTGTTTATGCTACTTTGATTGCTTATTCATGTGCTGGTTATTTTTTCGATTTCTTAAGTAAAAAAACACGCATTGCTTTTTATCAGAAATCGAAGTCTCTATGGGTTCCGGGTGCTTTATTGCGCATTAAGAAAAATTTTCAAGGATAATAATTATGAAACGTCAGGTTATTTTTTATGGAGCATTTGATCGCTATAATTATGGCGACAATTTGATGCCAATTTTGTTAAAGAAATATTTTGAAAAGTATCATCAAACCTTGGTTGAGGATATAGACTTTGTCTTTTCTTCTATCAAAAAATCTGATCTTAGTATATACAAGTGCATTCCCACTGTTCCTATGTATGAATTACTGGAAGTCCCTGCAAATTCAACTGTTATTGTAGTGGGTGGTGAAGTTTTAGGCGCAACTGCTGGTATATTATTTACTCATGTACAAGACAATGCGTTTTTAAGGCAAGTTGTATTGTTAGTTAAAAGGTTGTCACCAAGATTACTTAATCGGATAGCGAAGATATTCTACAAGCCCGTATGGGATTATCCTTATGTTGTAAATAAAAGTAGTTATAAAAACCGAGTGAAGGTTGTGTATAATACAGTTGGTGGCAAACCTGATAAAACTCAATTCGAAGTTATTAAACAGGCTGACTATATTTCATCCCGGGACGATAGAACTTATAATTATCTCAAGGATTTTGCATCCTCTCATTTAGTTCCCGACTCTGTATTAATGGCTTCCGGTGTCTTGGAACATGACTTTTTAATTTCAAATGTTCGTTCAGAAATCAGAGAATTAACTTCTAATAACTATATAAGTGTCCAGGCTTGTCCTTATAAAGTTGGATTTACAGATGAGCAGTTAGCCGCTAAAATCGATATCTTTATGGCAGCCTACAATACTAAAGTCATCCTATTACCTATCGGTTACGCTAGTGGGCATGATGATGCGATATTCCTAAAAAGTGTCAAGTCTCTATGTAAATCAGAGGTTTTGCTGCTTGATGAACTGAATGTCTGGGAAATTATGTTTATTATTTCTAGATCACAAGCATTCTTTGGCACAAGCTTGCATGGGGTTATTACCGCAATGTCTTTTGGAGTTGCTCATTTTTCACTTAATAGTGAAATTGAAAAATTAACTTCATTCCTGAATACATGGAGTGTTTATCCATTTAATCAACCAATTGATGATGCTGATATATCTAATGCAGTAACTAAAGTTGAAAGTGAGCACTTGGAATCTCTTAAGGTTTCAGTTAGTAATGCTCAAGCTATAATATTTAAAAGTCTTAAAGATATTTCTTCAATTTTGTAATTATTTACTAATGTATAATAGTGCTGCGAGACTTTATGCCTAATAAAATCATATTTCTTATAGTGTTATATAATAAAGTCATTGAGGAGTCGACCACGGTAAAAACTTTACTTGAGAGTGACATTGCAGATGCAAAAATAATAATTCATAATAATGGGCCTGCAGAGGTTTCATTGTCCTCGCACATTTTAAATGCTTTTAATGAAAAAGATATAAATGTTGAATTAGTTAATTGTGTGCAAAATAAACCCTTGAGTATTCTCTATAATCAATTTCTTTCTAGCAACCCTAGTTATGAAAAATATGTCTTGCTTGATGACGATTCAGTAATAACAAGAGAATATGTTGATCAACTTCATATGTCTGATTATGAACTGCTCTTGCCAAGAATATCTTCAGTCCAGGATGGAACAATATACTATCCAATATTGAATGAACGTGTTATTACTGGCGATAAGTTTCTAGCTACTAAAGGTCTTTTCTCTATTGGTTCAGGTCTTATTCTGACTAGTGGGTTTTTAGATAAATTTATAAAAGTAAGTTTTAAACCTTTTGATGAGAAATTCGCATTATATGGTGTTGATTTTAGTCTTTTTAGACGAATGAATATATTATCAGAACAAGGTGAATTTTTTAAGGTCAAAACAGCAGGTGAAATAATTCATTCTTTATCAAGAACTGATGGGGTAGAGAGCAAATTTAGAAGGGAGGAACGGTTGATCGATTTTTCTTTAACAACCAGAAACTATCCATCATATTATCAATGTTATATTTTTTTGAAACGTAGCATTAAAGAAATTATATTCTTTAGGGTTAGGAATCTTTATGTCATGTATGATGCATTTCTTCATGGTTCACATCCTAGATGTCGTTAAAAATAGTAGTCTACTGTACGGTCGTTAAATATAAATGTTTTATACAAAAGTATATGAACTCGAAGACACTTACAGCATAACATTTTGTATGGTGGTTATATTTATGTGATGTGGTTCTGATTAAACGACACATTAAATAAACTATCAATAAAACCATATGTTGAATTAGTGATTATGCATGTGTTGTAGAGTTTTGAATTGGATCATAATGACCTAGTTTATATAGGTCATTGACTCTTCTTGATATCAATTTATTGATCTAACTTAGATAAAGTCTAGTAGCGTCCATGCTTTTTGATGCATTGTTACTTGATACCAGCTCTTTTATACTATGCGCTTCACTAGGTTTGAGCTACCATAATCATTACTTTTAAACTGCGAAAATGTCGCAGTGACCACACCAGACAGGAGTATGTAATGTCCAAGCAACAGATCGGGGTTGTCGGTATGGCTGTGATGGGGCGTAACCTTGCGCTAAACATCGAAAGCCGTGGTTATACCGTCTCTGTTTTCAACCGCTCCCGTGACAAGACCGAAGAAGTCATTGCCCAGAACCCTGGCAAGAAACTGGTCCCGCATTATACCGTGCAGGAGTTTGTTGAATCCCTGGAAACTCCGCGCCGTATATTGTTAATGGTTAAAGCTGGCGCTGGCACAGACAGTGCAATTGACTCCCTAAAACCGTACCTGGACAAAGGCGACATCATTATTGATGGAGGTAATACCTTCTTCCAGGACACTATTCGTCGTAATCGTGAACTCTCCGCAGAAGGTTTTAACTTCATTGGTACCGGCGTTTCTGGTGGGGAAGAGGGCGCACTAAAAGGCCCATCTATCATGCCTGGTGGCCAGAAAGAAGCTTACGAACTGGTTGCACCAATTCTTAAACAAATCGCTGCTCGTGCGGAAGATGGCGAACCTTGTGTTGCCTATATTGGAGCTGATGGCGCTGGCCACTATGTCAAGATGGTGCATAACGGCATTGAGTATGGCGATATGCAGCTTATTGCGGAAGCATACGCTTTACTAAAAGGTGGTCTGGCTCTTTCTAATGAAGAACTGGCAACAATCTTTACTGAGTGGAACGAAGGTGAGCTCAGCAGCTACCTGATTGATATCACCAAAGACATCTTCACTAAAAAAGATGAAGAAGGTAAATACCTTGTTGATGTGATTCTTGATGAAGCGGCCAACAAAGGTACAGGTAAATGGACCAGCCAGAGCTCACTCGACCTGGGCGAGCCGCTGTCCCTGATCACCGAATCTGTTTTTGCGCGATACATCTCTTCACTTAAGGACCAGCGTGTTGCAGCGTCTAAAGTCTTGACGGGGCCAAAAACTCAACCAGCTGGTGACAAGACGGAGTTTGTAGAGAAAGTTCGTCGCGCTCTGTATCTGGGCAAAATCGTTTCTTATGCTCAAGGCTTTTCCCAACTACGTGCCGCATCTGATGAGTACAACTGGAACCTGAACTACGGAGAGATTGCCAAAATCTTCCGCGCCGGTTGCATCATCCGAGCCCAGTTCTTGCAGAAGATTACAGATGCTTATGAGCAGAATGCAGGCATCGCTAATCTGCTGTTGGCTCCATACTTCAAACATATTGCTGACGATTATCAGCAGGCACTGCGCGATGTTGTTGCTTATGCTGTGCAGAATGGTATTCCTGTACCTACTTTCTCTGCCGCTATTGCCTACTACGACAGCTATCGCTCTGAGGTCCTGCCTGCTAACCTGATTCAGGCTCAGCGTGATTATTTCGGTGCTCATACTTACAAGCGTACTGACAAAGAAGGTATTTTCCATACTGAGTGGATGGAATAACTGTTCCTAGATACATCAAAAAGACCCTGTTTATAAACAGGGTCTTTTTGCGTCAAAGTTTATCAAAAAGCTAGTGCCCTATTAAGTGTTATAATCTTATTCATAATAATTAAATATAATGCTAATCATGAATACTATTTACATCAACGGTAGATTTCTTACTCAAAAAATGACAGGTGTTCAACGCTTTGCGTATGAACTGGTGCTGCATTTATCCCATTTGCGTTCAGATATTATTATATTAGTACCTAATATTTTATCAATCCAAAATGAATACCCCACAAAAGGTTTAAATATCCATGAGCTTATTGGGGGGAAAGGGCATTACTGGGAACAGGTTACGTTACCATTGTTCATGATGAGACAGAAAGCTCGACTCCTTGTTAATTTATGTAATACTGGGCCTGCGTTTTATAAAAATCAAATCGTCTCCTTACATGATATCTCTTATGTTCGATACCCTTCTAGTTTCTCAAAAAAATTCTGTATCTTTTATTCAACCCTTACTCCTTTTTTACTTAGAAATTCGAAAGCTGTAGTAACGGTAAGTAATTTCTCGAAAAATGAAATCATTAAATATTATAATCACAGGAAAGATAATGTATTTATTATTCCAAATGCAGTAAGTGAAAGGTTTTATGAAGGGGTAACTCCTTCAAATGATAATGTTGAGTATTTTTTGACTGTCTCATCAATCAATCATCACAAAAATATTCAACGTCTCATTCAGGCAATATTAAAGAGCAACCTAAAAATACATCTTAAAATTATCGGTGGAACAACCCAAGTATTCCGGAATGTTAATATTAACATAAATGATTCCAGAATATGTTTTCTAGGGCATGTTAGTGATAATGAACTTGCTAAGTTATATAAAGGTGCGAAAGCATTTATATTTCCCTCATTGTATGAGGGGTTTGGCATACCTCCATTAGAAGCTCAGTCTTGTTTTTGTCCTGTTATTTCATCTGATCGTTCTGCCATGAAAGAAGTATTGCATGATAGTGTTATTTATTTTGATCCGGAATGTAACTATCAGATAATTAAAGCTATCTCACTGCTTAATAGCGATAACGAGTTAAGGGGGGAACTAATTGTTAAAGGGGCTAATAATGTGCGTAGATTTTCATGGATGAATTCAGCCAAAAAACTTAGTTCTTTAATTGAGGAAGTTACCTCTGAAAAACTATGTTAGTTAATGTTTTTTTGTTTTCAATATAAAGTGGTTTATTTTTAAATTCTGATGCTATTTAATTCATAGTGTTTTGCAAAACAGGGTAAACAAAAAATAGGTGGTTACATGATCAGCGTACAACAATTGCGAGGGATTGCTGTTCTCCTCGTTGTTTTGTTTCATATGACAACTAAGTTACGTGATAATGGTTTTTGGCAATATGGGTTTTCTATTGGAATGTCCGGAGTTGATATATTCTTTGTGATATCTGGTTTCATCATGATGCTGATCTCAAAACGAGAAAATAAATTTTTTATTTTTCTATTAAAGAGAGTTGTCAGAATATATCCAGTTTATTTAATTGTCGCAACTATTTTTATTTTAATGTTTTATTCTTTTCCGAGTATATCTAATGCCCATAACTTGGATAAAAAATTCTCATTGCTTAACACTTTAACCTTACTTCCTATAGATAATAATATAGTTATGGTCGGGTGGACGTTAAGTTATGAATTGTTTTTTTATCTTGTTTTTGCTATATGTATGCAGTTGTCTATAAGGAAAGAGTTTTCTATTCCATTTGCAATTCTGTGTTTTTTCATTTTGGGTCGATTGTTGAATAATGGCTTCTTAAGTAATTCAGTTATGTTTGAATTCGTTCTTGGTGTTTTTTCGTATGTTTTATATAAAGAATCGTCTTTCCCAAGAAGTGCAGTAGTTAAGTTTTTAATGATCTTTATCTCTGTGGGTTGGATGTATTACTCTCCAGTAGGTATTCGTTTTGTTGACTTGGGTATTCCCAGCTTTATAATATTTAATTCCTATGTGAGTTTGTTCAAGAATGCAGGGGCAGGTGTGCTATCTACTATAGGTGATGCATCATATTCTATATATCTGACACATCTTCTCTCAATTAGTGCCATTTTTTTAATAGGACATAGATTCTTAGGGTTAAATAACCCTGTCATACTTTATATACTAATGCTTCTTCCAGCTTTAGTCTTCGGTATTATTTTTCATTTGTATGTAGAAAAACCAATAATAAAATATTTAAACTCAAAGAAAAATCTATTAGTCTTTAAAAATGTTTGAAGTTGTAAAGTTTGAAGTTTTGTACTACTTGTGACTTGTTGTAAACGACCAATACTTTTTGTTCAATACTCCTCTTTTAAAGAGGAGTTTTCATTTGTCTTTTGCTCAATTATCATTTCAACGGTTAAACTGCAGAAAGTTATTAAATGGGTTGGTATGAAAGTATGGTAGCTAAACACACCTGTTTTAGCTCCACACACTTTTTGATAGTTCCGGTTTTTTGATCTCCTCCCTGAAAACAGTACCAGTCTAAACTGAAGTATCCGGTCTTTCTTCCATCTCACAGAGAGGCACATCGCCATGAAAAAGACCCGATATACCGAAGAACAGATCGCGTTTGCGCTGAAACAGGCCGAAACCGGCACCCGCGTCGGGGAAGTCTGCAGAAAGATGGGCATTTCTGAGGCCACGTTTTACAACTGGAAGAAGAAATTCGCCGGTCTGGGCGTAACGGAACTGCGCCGTCTGCGGCAACTGGAGGATGAAAATCAGCAGCTGAAGAAACTGGTGGCAGACCTGAGTCTGGACAAAGAGATGCTGCAGGAGGTACTGAAACAAAAGTTCTGAGGCCGGCTCAGAAGCGCCAGGCGGTGCATTTTCTGCAGGAGGCCTGTCGTATCAGTGTCCGCCGGGGATGCGGGTTGCTGATGCAGAGCAGAACTGTCTACCACTGGCAGAGCCGGCGTGACGATCGGGCGATAACCCTGCGTATCCGGGAAATAGCGGAAACCCGGAAACGGTACGGTTGCCCGCGTATTCATATCCAGTTGCGGCGGGAAGGCTGGCAGATTAACCACAAGAAAACACACCGGATTTATTGTCTGGAAGGCCTGAATTTGTGCAGAAGGCGCCCCCGCAGGCATGTCAGTGCCGCACGCCACCAGCAGCCCCGGCCCTGACGCATATCGATCAGTGCTGGAGTATGGATTTCGTGTCGGATAGTCTGTTTAACGGACGGCGTTTTCGGGCGCTGACTGTAGTGGATAATTTTAGTCGGGAGTGTCTGGCGATCCATGCCGGAAAATCGCTGAAAGGCGAGGATGTGGTCAGCATAGTGGAAGCATTACGGGTGCTGGATAAACGCCTGCCGGTACGTATCCAGACGGATAACGGCAGCGAGTTCATCTCGAAAAGTCTGGATAAATGGGCGTATGAGCACGGTGTCACGATGGACTTCTCCCGTCCCGGGAAACCGACCGATAACCCGTTTATTGAGTCATTTAACGGCAGCCTGCGGGACGAATGTCTGAACATTCACTGGTTCCTGTCACTGGAAGATGCGCAGGACAAACTCGACAAGTGGCGCAGGGAATATAATCATGAGAGGACGCATTCATCACTAAATGACATGACTCCGGCTGAATTTATCCGAAGTCTCCAGAAAGACGAAGATCTCTGATTTAGCACTGCACTGAATTTGGGCCAGGGTCATATGTCGGAAGATCTCTAAAAGTGAATGGTTCGTTTTGCCGGGATACTTACAAAACCCCCTCATTTGTTAAACGATTATTGATGCTTCATCCTCATGATTTTATGATTTTTTTTTTTGTTTTTTTTTATTTGTGTTTTGCATGTTTATTTTTTGTATCGCCGTGTTGACGATATGTGATTTTTGAACTTCTCTTATAGAGCATGTAACAGATATGTGCACGATTTTCTATGGTTGTAGGGGTTAGGGCTAGTTGTAATTTATTTGAGGATATGATTATGGTTGCTCAATTTTTACTCACACAGAAAGAAGTCGCAGCAATACAATATGCCGTATTAGGGAAAAATACATACACATCTCAAACGGCTTTTGATTCAGTTGCACAAGGTTTTCGCAATGGAACGTTAACTCAAGAACAGTATGTTAGTAATTTACTTACATCATCGGAGGGAAGCGCTTTATATGCTGGTAAAAGCGATCTCGACATTTTAAAATCTATATATACACTTTTGTATGGTTCACCACCCGCAGACAATATACTTCAGAATAATTTACAAGATAATGGACTTAGTGGCGCGATTTATAGTGCTATCAGTGACTTACTTTTTTATAACAAATTTGATGCTTCGACATTGGCTTCACAGCATAGCCTTGACAACACCCTTAATGGCATGATGTTCGGTGATTACGGGACAAGCACCTGGAATACATGGAGTGTAGCCTTGAGCCAGCAAGAACAACTCATAGCTGCTTATATTTCTATTGCAGGGCGCTCTGTAGATATGAGTGGGTTGAGATACTGGACTAATAAGTTGACTCAACCAGGACAAACATTTGATTCGGTACTTAAAGCGATTATTGCTGCTCCAGAGTTTCAAAATAAAGGTGCAAATTTATCAGGCGCCGATTTTATTAAGCATGTATATAATGGTGTTTTTGGTGTTCAACCTTCTGATGCTGTAGTCACTCAATATTTATCATTAGGTGCTAATAAAACAACGGTTATTCAGGCTATTATTAATGATCTACGTACTTCAAACTTAACAAATCCAACAGCAGTTACCAGTCAACATGCCTTTGAATACGAAATTGGAACAGGTTTGCTTTATAAAACTGGCGCTATACTTACAGCTACAGCAGGCGGCGGAAATGCAACAGGTACAGTTAATACTAACACCAGCCATCAGTTAACTAATGCGGAAACAGCTGTCTTAACCAATGTAATGCTCAGTGCAAATGCTGCTACGACCATTAATTTAAAATTTGCTGACCATTTGGCAGATCTCGAAATTGGTGGCGGCAGTGCGGCTACAGTTAACCTTTCCGACAATGGTGTGAACCCCGGTGTCAACATCACCGTTGACAACGGTAGTATTACTTTAAATGCCAGTTCTGGTGCTGATAAGGTGCTTTTGACTACTGATGCTGTTGTTGCCTCTGCGACTGGTCAGTTTAATCTTGGCACAGGCAATGATTCCCTGAAATGGTTAGGAAATGCGACTTCAGGAACTTTCAATACGGTAAGTACTTCAATTCGGGCAGACGGTGGAGCTGGTGTTGATACTATCTCTGCGAATTTGATTACTAAAAATGTTGTGATGACATCTAGCGGTCTTGGTGGGACAACGAAGACGGCAACTATTACCACCAACACTGCCCAGTTTACTAACTTTGAAAAACTTGATTTGGCTGGATATAAAGGTAAGGCAAATGTCAATTCCGGTTCAACGGCGGCAGACAGTACTTTTGATTTCGGTATTTTAACTGGGAAAGCTGTATCGGAATCAAATGTAACAGGGGTTATTAATAATGTTGTACAACCAGCAACATCCACCATCGGCTCGCAAGGGTTTGTACTCTCCGGGCTTGCAAATCAGGTACACGTGATAAATGCTGCCGGTGGCAGCTCAGCGCAACTGGAAGTTACCGGTGATGCGACTGCAGCCAGCAGTGTTGATATCACTTTCCTCAAGGATGCAGTAACCAGTTTTGGTATTAACTTTACCGCAACCAGCAATACTGATGTAAACGCTGGTTCGCTTGCGTTGCATAGCAGCAGTACAACAGACATTTTAGGTAATGTTACTGGGCCACAGTTGACGACTTTAAATATCGCTTCTGGGGGCATTGGTAATTTTAGTAATACCTTGACTCTGGCTGATACCAATACCCAGGTCACAGGGATTAACGTTAGTGGAGATCATGTCCTGAATCTTAACGTTGGTTCAGGTTTTAGTAACATCCATAACGTCAATGCTGCAAGTAATACAGCTGGTCTGAATTTAGACTTGGGTGCCAGCGGTACTGGCGATGGCATTATTGTCCAATTGCTGAAAATTTTGCCATTGAGTGCCGTTACTATTGGCTTACTGGATACAGTGCTGGGTCTGGTAGGACTAGGGCTGAATAAAGGCTATCACATTGATGTTACGGGGACCTCTTCTAGTGATCATTTTGCTGTTCAGGGGAATACAGTTGTTGCTGGCGGTAACGGTGCCAACCAGTATGTCCTCAAATCCAGTACAGTAGATAAAGGTGTCACTGTTTCTGATTTTAACAGTGCAAAAGACACTATCATTGACAATGTTTCTGGCCTGACGATTAATAATGATACCTCTCATACTGCCGTTACTGATTATGGTTACCGTACTTCAGATCAGGTAGATGCATTGTTGGGTACACTGGTCGGCGGTGTGGTAGGTGGTGTTGCTGGTCTGTTGGCTAATATCCTTGGCCTACAAAATGGTTCTTTAACTCAAAAAGTTGGTGTGGCATCAGTTGTCTGGTCCGGACAATCAAACATTGCAGATTCCTACTTGATTATTGATAACAACAATAACCATAACCTGGATTCTTCAGACACAATCGTCTTCCTTTCTGGGCAGAACCATCAACAACTGGTTGATACTTTACATTACGCATAATAATGGCACCTATTTAGTAATTCATTATGTGCGTTAATATATTAAAAGCGGAAAGGGTAACCTTTCCGCTTTTATGTGATGAGGATCTAACTACTTTGCCTTAATTTACCTTGTTTATTATATGCCTTTAAACACTCGAATTCACATCGTTCAAATATTTTTTTTATGAGCTTGCTGTTATCCACTTTTGTTATCTATAGTTAAAGAAAAGTATCAGTCGCCGTTCGTGGTATGGGCAAGAGGACTCTCTCATGCCTGGTCGGGTGTGGGCGGCTCAAGGTGCGTATAGAGTAAGGATAAAAAGTGGAACATTTTATACCGCGAAATGAAATCGCAGATGTAATACGTACCCGCAGTAAAATATTCTGGACGGTCGGCGTTTTCACCGCATTTATCAACATATTGATGTTGGTGCCCTCAATTTACATGCTCCAGGTATATGACCGAGTGCTTCCTTCTGGCAATGAAATCACGCTCTTAATGCTGACGCTGATCATGCTAGGCATGTTTGGGATGATGGCTCTGTTAGAATATGCACGTAGTATGGTCGTCATACGCATCGGCGCTCAGTTGGATATGCGCTTAAATTCGCGTGTATACACCGCAGCTTATGAAGATAATCTTAAGAACAAATCAGCAGACGCCGGGAATATGTTAAATGACTTGACCAATATGCGGCAGTTTATGACCGGAAGCGCTCTTTTCGCTTTTTTCGATGCCCCATGGTTCCCGATATATCTACTGGTAATTTTCCTTTTCAATCCCTGGCTTGGCCTGTTTGCGTTAATTGGTTCGTTGATGTTGGTGGGATTAGCGATTGTCAACGAAATGGTGTCAAAAAAACCTTTGGCTGAAGCCAGCAGGCTGGCTTTGCAATCAGGCAGCCTGGCAAGTACAAATTTGCGTAATGCTGAGGTGATTGAAGCTCTTGGCATGCTACCTAACATAAAGTCCCGTTGGTATAATTTACATCAGAGATTTCTGAATAGTCAGCGTACTGCCAGTGAAAGCGCAACCCGAGTCGCTTCTGTGACAAAATTTGTGCGGCTTTCATTACAATCACTTGTTCTGGGATTGGGGGGGTGGTTGGCAATTGATGGCCATATCACGCCAGGTATGATGATTGCCGGTTCTATTCTTATGGGCAGAACCCTTGCACCGATTGAGCAGGTAATTAACGTTTGGAAAAGCTGGAGTTCAGCCAGACTTTCCTATCAGCGCCTGGTTAAATTACTTGACCAAAACCCACCTCGCGGCACCAATATGTCTTTACCTGCGCCGAAAGGGGAGTTATCCGTCGAGAATGTCTCCGCTACCCCCCCTGGGTCCCAAGGTGAAGCTGTGTTGCATAATGTTTCGTTTGCAATCCAGCCTGGAGATGTCCTTGGCGTTATTGGTCCGAGTGCCTCAGGGAAATCTACTCTTGCACGTCTAATGGTGGGAATTTGGCCAGTAGATGAAGGAATTGTTCGCCTGGATAGCGCTGATATCTATCAGTGGAACAAAGATGAGCTAGGCCCCTATATCGGATATTTACCGCAGGATATTGAATTATTTGCAGGAACAATTGCAGAAAATATCGCGCGCTTCAGTGACATTGACGCTGAAAAAGTGATTGATGCAGCCCGCCTGGCTGGCGTGCATGAACTGATTTTACATTTTCCACATGGGTATGACACTGTCATTGGAAATAGTGGCGCTGGATTGTCAGGTGGACAAAAGCAGCGTATCGGCCTTGCACGTGCTTTGTATGGCGATCCATCTTTGATTGTACTCGATGAACCCAACTCGAACCTCGATGATGCCGGCGAGTTAGCGCTGAATCAGGCAGTGTCTATTCTCAGGCAACGTAATAAAACGGTTGTTTTAATTACCCATCGTACTAATTTGCTGGCTATGACCACTAAGTTATTGTTGCTGGTTAATGGCAAGGTTAGTGCTTTTGGTCCAACTAATCAGGTATTGCAAGCTCTTACCAATGCCCAAAAATCACAGACAGCGCAACAACATGCAGCGCATGCGGTGAACAGCGATATGCATTAAGGCAATATTCCAAAATCACAAATTAACTAAAACGTGAACTTGCCGGCGGATATATCCGTCATAAGCAATCGAAGGAGTTGGTATGTCTGTACAGATCAATATGCCACAGGGAAATAATATCGAACAATCACAGACAGATGAACGCAGGTTTACTCGTCTGGGATGGTTGGTGATCGGCATTGGATTAGCGGGTTTTTTTCTATGGGCGAGCCTGGCACCATTGGATAAGGGAGTGGCATCCCCTGGATCAGTTACGGTCTCTGGTAATCGTAAAACTATTCAGTCTCCTGCGGGAGGAATAGTCAGAAACATAGCCGTGAAAGAGGGTGAAAAAGTTAAGGCCGGTGAGGTTTTAGTACAGATGAGTCAGGTTCAGGCTCAAGCTCAGGTCGATTCCTTACAAGATCAATATTACACAACGCTGGCAACGGCAGGCAGGTTATTAGCAGAAAGGGATAACCTCAGTGAGATTCGCTTTTCCCCTGTTTTTGACACACTCAAAGATAGTCCTCGTGTCGCAGAAATCATAGCCTTGCAAGTTCAGCTTTTTTCTTCTCGACAGCAAGCGCTGCGAAGTGAAATTGATGGTTTCAGGCAGTCCAGTGACGGTATTCGTTTTCAGCTAAAAGGATTGCAAGATTCTCGCATTAACAAACAAATTCAGTTGAGTAGCATCCGTGAACAAATGAGTAGCATGAAGCAACTGGCTGCGGAAGGATATTTACCGAGGAACCGTTACCTGGAAGCACAACGCCAGTTCGCAGAAATTAATAGCAGCATTGATGAAACAATAGGACGAATCGGTCAACTCCAGAAGCAGTTGCTTGAATCACAGCAGCGAATCGAACAACGGTATGCCGATTATCAACGTGAAGTCAGAACACAACTCGCACAAACTCAGATGGATGCCAATGATTTCAAGAATAAGCTGGATATGGCCAAATATGATCTTGGTAACACGTCCATCATTTCTCCTGTAGATGGCACGGTAGTAGGGCTAACTATTTTCACCCAAGGTGGTGTAGTGGGGGCCGGAGAGCATCTGATGGATATCGTCCCAAGCGAAGCATCACTGATCGTCGACTCTCGCCTCAAAGTTGAGATGATTGATAAAGTCTATAAAGGTCTACCTGTTGAGTTGATGTTTACCGCGTTTAATCAGAATAAAACGCCAAAAATACCCGGAACGGTGACGCTGGTATCTGCTGACCGTTTGGTTGATAAGGGGACCGGGGAACCCTTTTACCAGATGCAGGTGACGGTCACGCCAGAAGGGATCAAAATGCTACAAGGCGCTGATATTAAGCCTGGCATGCCAGTAGAAGTATTCGTTAAAACAGGGTCACGTTCATTGCTGAGCTATTTGTTCAAGCCAATTTTAGATCGCGCTCGTACATCATTGACTGAGGAATAATTTTGATTCAGGTTAAACGGCAGATTTATGGTCTGACCATAAGTGCATTGACACTTATGATTTCTGCACCTGTTTATTCGTTAGGAATTTTGGATGCATATTCTTTGGCACTTGAAAAAGATCCAACATTCCAGGCAGCAATTAAAGAAAAAGAGGCAGGGAATGAAACAGAGAACATTGGTCGTGCAGGGCTTTTGCCAAAAGTTTCACTGAATTATCAAAATGCCCCGCGTAACTGGCAAACGCAGCAATATCAGACAAGCGATTTTTTTGGCAATGTCAGTGATGTAACAAAACGGCAACAATACCGTAGCTATGCGGGATCGGTCACATTGACCCAATCCATTTTTGACTATGAAGCATATGCAAAATATAAGTCCGGTGTTGCGCAATCACTAATGGCGGATGAAAAATATCGTGGTAAATACCTGGATTTGGCTGTGAGAGTTATAACTGCCTATGTGGGAGTCGCGTACGCCAAGGACCAAATCGCATTGGCTGAAGCTCAAAAAGAGGCTTATAAAGAGCAACTAGCGTTAAATGATCGCTTAGTTAGCGCCGGAGAGGGGACGGTCACCGATGTTGCTGAAACTCAAGCTCGCTATAGCCTGGCTGAAGCCCAGCTTATTGAAGCCCGGGATGCGTTAGATTCTGCCCAACGTGACCTTGAAGTGATCATTGGCATTCCTCTGGAGCAGCTTGACGAGCTGCAGACTCTTCGTGCCGGAAAGTTCCAGATCAGGCCATTACAACCGGCCAGATTTGAAGATTGGCAGCAGATTGCCATGGAGCGAAATCCGTTACTAATGTCATCCCGGCATGGCGTCGATGCCGCCAAATATGAGGTGGAGAGGAACCGAGCGGGTTTTATGCCGCAAGTTCAACTTTATGCCTCGCATTCAGAGAATGATTCCAGCAGCGATAACACGGTTAATCAGAAATACCGAACGGATAGCATTGGCGTGCAGGTCAGTATGCCGATCTATTCTGGCGGAGGTGTGGCTGCATCAACCCGCCAGGCAGCGGCTCGTTATGGTCAGGCAAAGTACGAGCTTGATGCGCAAGTTGGTAATGTTATTAATGATTTACGTAAGCAGTTTAATCTATGTATTAGTAGCCAGGCAAAGCTTCTTGCCTATGATTTTGCGGTTAAGTCAGCGACCACACAGGTGGAGGCAACACGTAAGAGTGTGCTGGCGGGGCAGCGCGTCAACGTTGATGTTTTGAATGCTGAGCAACAACTTTATGGTGCGCAACGGGATCTTGCAGAGGCGAAATATACCTACATCAAAGCGTGGATATCATTGCTCAGCGATTCCGGGACCTTGAATGAAAAAGACATCAGTAGGGCAGCATCATATTTTTCCAGGCCTGTAAACTAAAGGATAAGAATCTACTTTATTGATAATTTTTCTCTTTTTACTCGGCTAACTGATGGGTTAGTCGAGTATGTTGGTGGGGCATTATGTTGTATAAGTGATAGTCATTTTATTGGTATGGTTTTTTCTGGGTTTTCGTATTATTTTTCAGGCATGGAGTAAAGGAAAAGGACTAAATGTATTTTTCTATCATTTTTGGCAGTTGCAGTTATGTGTAATGCTAATATCTTGTTGATGTCCGCATACTTGTCATAATTTTTGTGTATTAGGGTAGTACTAATCTTAAGGTGTATAAGGATATTCGGCTGTATGAATACAAAGGAAAGTATCAAGTTAATTCTTCTTTATTATCATTTCCCACGATTGATACAGGTTCACCCTGATTTTGAATCAATCAGAATCCTCCAATTCCCGCGAAAGTAATACTAATCGATGCGGATGTCTGTTGCATAAGCAACTGTGTAGACAAATGAGAAAGTACTGATGGATTTGAGAAAAAGAAACGGAGAAAGTTGTATCTCCGTATTGACTTTTTATGATTCAAGTTTACCAAATGGGAACTGACTTGTTTGGTAAAAGACCTTGAATTTTATAGGATGAAATCAGTACCCGATTACTACAGGGTGCGCTAAAACAGTATAATGACGTCAGTTCACGGCGTAGGAGTTCTTATGTTCACACGTGGCCGAGTTCAAAGGAGAGACTGTTGGGGATAAGCTGCAATTTTGTCCAGTCTGATTGAGCCAGACAGAGATAACGTACCTGAGGGCCGATGCTCCAGGGCATAGGTTCTTTTGATCAATAGATAACTTTGTTTTTACTTGAGGATTTCAATATGTTGCTTCCTGTAATTATGGCTGGTGGAACGGGTAGCCGTCTATGGCCGATGTCTCGCGAGCTCTATCCGAAGCAGTTTTTGAGGCTCTATGGCCAGAATTCGATGTTACAGGAAACTATCACCCGCTTATCTGGACTTGATACCCAAGAGCCAATGGTTATCTGCAATGAGGAACACCGCTTTCTGGTTGCCGAGCAGTTAAGACAATTAGATAAACTATCCCATAATATCATGCTTGAACCAGTAGGGCGGAATACTGCGCCTGCAATAGCCCTTGCTGCGCTACAAGCGACAAAGAATGGGGACGACCCTCTGCTGCTGGTTCTTGCTGCTGACCATATCATCAATAATGTTCAGGTCTTCCACAATGCCATCCAGGTAGCTCAGAAGTATGCTGAAGTTGGCCACCTCGTGACATTTGGCATCGTACCGGGTTCAGCCGAAACTGGTTATGGCTATATTCAGCGTGGAGATGCTTTAGATGACTCCCAACAGACATCTTATAAAGTAGCTCGATTTGTTGAAAAACCAGATCGTGCCCGCGCTGAAACTTATCTTGCTTCTGGGGATTACTACTGGAACAGCGGGATGTTTATGTTTCGCGCTAAGAAATACCTTTCTGAGTTGGCTAAGTTTCGCCCAGACATTCTTGATTCTTGTAAACAAGCCATCGCTAGTGCGGATGACGGGAATGATTTTATCAGTATAGCTCATGATATTTTCAGCAATTGCCCTGATGAGTCTGTTGATTATGCCGTGATGGAAAAAACATCAGATGCTATTGTCGTGGGCCTGGATGCTGACTGGAATGACGTCGGCTCCTGGTCCGCTCTGTGGGATGTTAGCCCGAAAGATCAGCAGGGCAACGTTTTGACTGGGGACTCTTGGGTGCATAATAGTCAAAACTGTTACATTAATAGTGACGGTCAGTTGGTTGCAGCTATCGGTGTAGAGAATCTGGTTATTATCAGTACAAAAGATGCTGTACTGGTCATGGATAAAGACCGTGCTCAGGATGTAAAGAAAATTGTAGAGCATTTAAAACACAATCAACGTAGTGAATATAAACGCCATCGTGAAATTTATCGCCCATGGGGGCGTAGCGATGTCATCGTACAGACACCACGCTTTAATGTTAATCGGATTACTGTAAAGCCTGGGGGGGCTTTTTCTATGCAAATGCACCATCATCGTGCTGAACATTGGGTTATCCTTTCAGGTACTGGTCAGATCACAGTTAATGGTAAACAATTTTTACTAACGGAAAATCAATCTACCTTCATTCCCATTGGTGCTGAACATTGCCTTGAAAACCCAGGGAAAATTCCGTTAGAAGTTCTGGAGATTCAATCCGGAACTTACCTTGGTGAAGATGATATTATTCGAATTAAAGACCAGTATGGTCGCTGCTAACAATTACTAGGGACTTAAAAATGGCGCAGCTTAACTGCTTTAAAGCATATGATATTCGTGGCGAATTAGGCGATGAACTGAATGAAGATATTGCCTACCGTATCGGGCGTGCTTATGGTGAGTTTTTGAAACCAAAACGTATTGCTGTAGGTGGTGATGTCCGACTTACTAGTGAGTCTTTGAAGCTGGCATTGGCTAATGGCCTGATGGATGCCGGCACTGATGTACTTGATATTGGTCTGAGTGGTACCGAAGAAATCTACTTTGCCACCTTCCATCTTGGGATTGATGGTGGGATTGAAGTGACGGCCAGTCATAATCCAATGAATTACAATGGTATGAAATTGGTGCGTGATAATGCGAAGCCGATTAGTGGTGATACTGGGTTACGTGATATTCAGAGGCTTGCCGAAGAAAATAATTTCCCTCCTGTTGATATTAACCGCCGTGGGACATTGCATAAGATTACCATATTGCAGGAGTACGTCGATCACCTGATGAGCTACGTCGATCTGGCGAACTTCAATCGTCCGCTTAAGCTTGTAGTAAATTCAGGTAATGGTGCGGCAGGTCATGTAATCGACGAAATTGAAAAGCGTTTTATCGCCGCTGGAGCTCCCGTAACTTTTGTTAAAGTACACCATCATCCAGATGGCAACTTCCCTAATGGTATCCCTAACCCTCTTTTGCCTGAGTGTCGTCAGGATACCGCTGATGCGGTTCGTCTGAATAATGCAGATATCGGCATCGCATTTGATGGCGATTTTGACCGTTGCTTTATGTTTGATGATGAGTCCGAATTCATTGAAGGATACTACATTGTCGGTTTACTTGCCGAAGCATTTCTGCAGAAACAACCGGGTGCTAAAATCATTCACGATCCGCGGTTAACATGGAATACAGTCGATATTGTTACCGAGAATGGTGGGATACCAATTATGTCCAAAACAGGACATGCTTTTATTAAAGAGCGGATGCGCCAGGAAGATGCTATTTATGGTGGTGAGATGAGCGCACATCATTATTTCCGCGATTTTGCTTATTGCGATAGTGGCATGATCCCTTGGCTGCTTGTTGCTGAACTATTGTGCCTGAAAAATACTTCCCTGAAAGCGCTGGTGGCCGATCGTCAGGCTGCGTTTCCTGCGTCAGGTGAGATTAACCGTAAGCTGAAGAATGCTCCTGAAGCTATTGCGCTTATTCGCGAGCGATACGAACCTTCCGCAGCGCATGTTGATACTACGGATGGCATTAGCATTGAGTACCCCGATTGGCGTTTTAATCTCCGTAGCTCTAATACTGAACCTGTAGTGCGTCTGAATGTGGAATCGAAAGCCGATACCGTCTTGATGAACAGTAAAACGGAAGAAATCTTAGCTCTTCTGCGCTAGCGATTTATCAGGGACGTAACCATTAATGAGGCTTTCTATTTTTGGTTACGTCTTGACATGCCCTCTGACCGGAGAGTAAAACCGCAAGCAGTTTGATTAATAGTGTGGCCATTCGCTGCCCTCCCGCTAACTGAGTAAAGTGTGAACGAATGAAAATTACAATTTCTGGTATCGGCTATGTTGGTTTATCAAACGGCATCCTGATTGCGCAACACCACGAAGTGGTCGCGCTGGATATCGTACAGTCTAAAGTTGATCTGCTTAACCAGAAGGTATCTCCAATTGTCGATAAAGAAATTCAGGAATACCTGGCAGAAAAGACACTGAATTTCCGTGCGACGACTGACAAGCAGGATGCATACCGCGATGCTGACTATGTCATTATCGCGACACCAACTGACTACGATCCAAAAACTAACTACTTCAATACCTCAACTGTCGAAGCCGTCATTCGCGATGTGACTGAGATTAACCCTAATGCTGTGATGATCATAAAATCGACTATTCCGGTTGGTTTTACTCGTGATATCAAGGAACGACTCGGTATCGACAATGTGATTTTCTCTCCTGAATTTCTGCGTGAAGGTCGGGCGTTATATGACAATTTGCACCCGTCGCGTATTGTTATTGGTGAACGTTCTGAGCGAGCAGAGCGTTTTGCCAATCTTCTGAAAGAAGGGGCGATTAAACAGGATATCCCGACGCTGTTTACCGATTCGACTGAAGCCGAGGCTATCAAGTTGTTCGCCAACACCTATCTTGCGCTGCGTGTTGCCTATTTCAACGAACTTGATAGCTATGCAGAAAGCCAGGGGTTGAACAGCAAGCAAATTATTGAGGGGGTGTGCCTGGATCCGCGTATTGGCGATCACTACAACAACCCGTCATTCGGCTATGGTGGCTACTGTCTGCCGAAAGACACAAAACAGCTTTTGGCTAACTATGAATCCGTACCAAACAATATTATTGGTGCTATTGTCGATGCGAACCGTACTCGTAAAGATTTTATTGCAGACTCCATTCTTGCGCGCAAACCTAAAGTTGTTGGGGTTTATCGCCTGATAATGAAGAGTGGTTCAGATAACTTCCGCGCCTCTTCAATCCAAGGGATTATGAAGCGCATTAAAGCCAAGGGGATCCCGGTAATTATCTATGAACCGGTGATGCAAGAGGATGAGTTCTTCAATTCTCGTGTGGTCCGTGATCTCGATGCCTTCAAGCAAGAAGCCGATGTCATCATTTCCAACCGCATGGCGGAAGAATTATCTGATGTAACCGATAAGGTCTATACCCGCGATCTGTTCGGCAACGATTAGTTACCTCTTGTACTAAGGGCTGGCGGTGTTGTTGCCGCCAGTCTGATTGATTCCATCGTCAACAATTTGTTCACTGATTATATTCCGTTCAATTTTCTCTAAACATCCCGAGTCGTGCGATGTGTGCTGTAATTTTGCTCTAAACTCATTGTAGGTAATGTGGTGGTCAGATATGTTAAATCACACTCTTGTAAAGAGCTGCCGTCACTGAGATGTTGATGCCGAAAATAAGCGCTGTAAGGGTAAAGAAGCCTACAATGAGGGCTTTTTTGTTTTTGTTAACCCGTCCTGAATAGCGTTGACACGTTCCTGACTTAAATCCGGAGAACGTGATGATGACTGAGTTCAAACGCACCCAACGTGATTATCCTCTATCCTTTAAAATAGCTGTTGTAGAGCAAGTTGAAAAAGGTGAGATGACCTATAAACAAGCCCAGCAGCGGTATGGCATTCAGGGGCGCTCCACCGTTCTTGTCTGGCTGCGTAAATATGGGCGGCTTGACTGGAGCCCCGGACTTCCTGACCTGGTGAAGAGGAAACTGCCCGTGGCCCAGACGACTATCCCGCTTACACCCGAGCAAAGAATCAGGGAACTTGAAGCTCAGCTTGAGCTCTTCCGCTGTGCAGCGGCACGGCTTATCTGAGTCTGGTCACTGATGCCTGCTCCAGAAAAATCGTGGGTTACCATGTTGGGGAAAACTTGCAGACAGAAAACGTGGTAAAAGCGTTCAGACAAGCACTGAGGGGGAGAAAAACGACAGGTCCGCTGGTCCATAACTCTGACAGAGGACTGCAAAACTGTTCGGTACTTTATCAGTCAGTCCATGAGAGAAATGGGATAACTTGTTCAATGACCGATGGTTATGACTGCTACCAGAATGCGCTGGCTGAGCGAGTAAACGGTATCCTGAAAAATGAATTTTTACTCTCGCGCCCTGCGGACCTGGCGCAGGTCCGGGAAATGGTAAAAGAATCCGTGTCAATTTATAACCATGAGCGGCCACACCTGGCCCTGAAATACAAAACGCCCGATGAAGTTCATCAGGCATTTACAGACGAAAAGCTGTCAACCTATATCAGGACTAGTCATGTACCAACTTCCCGACTGCGCGGCATGCATGGCGTTGTCTAAACTGAGTTTTACTCAACCACATGAAAAAAGGCAAAAAAACCGCAATCTGGATTGCGGTTCAGGAAGACAGATGTGAGCACTCAGACGTTGTAATACCCTTTGTACCACTTCACAAAATTCTTAACCCCGTTCTTAACAGACGTCTGCGGTTTAAAGCCCACAAGGTCATACAACGGCTTGGTGTCCGCGCTGGTTTCCAGTACATCGCCGGGCTGCATTGGCATCATATTCTTCTCGGCCTCCATTCCCATCGCTTCTTCCAGGGCGGTGATGTATTCCATCAACTCGACCGGCGAGCTGTTACCGATGTTGTAAATGCGGTAAGGGGCTGAACTGGTTGCTGGTGAGCCATTCTCTACCGTCCACTCTGCATCTGGCTGTGGGATAATATCCTGTACACGAATGATTGCTTCCACGATGTCATCGATATAGGTGAAGTCGCGCTTCATTTTGCCGTAGTTATAGACGTCAATACTTTTACCTTCCAGCATGGCTTTGGTGAATTTAAACAACGCCATATCCGGACGGCCCCATGGACCATACACAGTGAAAAAGCGTAATCCGGTGGTGGGAATGCCATACAGATGAGAATAGGTATGTGCCATCAGCTCGTTGGCTTTTTTTGTCGCGGCATACAGCGATACCGGATGATCGACCGAATCGTCGGTGGAGAAAGGCATTTTGCGGTTCAGTCCATACACCGAGCTGGAAGAGGCATACAGCAAATGCTGTACTTTGTTGTGCCGGCAGCCTTCCAGAATGTTCAGAAAACCGATTAGGTTAGCATCAGCATAGGCGTGAGGATTTTCTAACGAGTAACGAACACCGGCCTGTGCCGCCAGGTGGATCACACGTTCAAACTTCTCAGTGGCGAAAATTTGCGCCATTTCTTCTCGATCGGCAAGTTCGGTTTTATAGAAGGTGAACAGGGGAGACTGCAGTAGATCCAGACGAGACTGCTTAAGACTGACATCGTAGTAGTCATTCATGTTGTCGACACCAACAACCTTGTGACCTGCCTCCAGAAGGCGCTTGCTTACATGAAAACCGATAAATCCTGCGGCTCCAGTGACTAAAAACTTCATATTCATCCTCCGGGGGGCTTGTTACCCGCTATATATTTGCTTATTTTACACTGGCTTGCCTCAGAGGTCATCTGCTTTACCGTTGCAAGATATGGGTAGATGACATGACGCACTGACCTGCCCCCAATTAGAAACGACCGTCAGTTAGTTATGTCGGTTTGTTTCTCTTCACATTTTCCATTTCACCACCGTGCTGCAAACTCTGATGGCGTCTGATAATTCAGTGCCGAATGTGGCCATCACTCGTTATAATCCTGCCGCCAGTCGTTAATGATTCTCCTGGCTTGAATGATATGCTGAGCTAGAGCTCATTCAGACACTCATCGCGAAATCGCCCGTTAAAGCTCTCAATAAATCCGTTCTGCGTTGGTTTACCCGGCCGGATTAACTGTCACTCAACACCACGTTCAAAGGCCCATTGATCCAGTGCGCGGCAAGTGAACTCCGGCCCCTGGTCCGTTCTTATCGTCGCCGGATAGCCTCGAAATAGTGCAATACTATCCATAATATGAGTGACCTGAACGCCTGAAATCCCGAATGCGATGATAATTGTCAGACACTCCTTAGTGAAGTCGACCACACAGGCCAGGCACTTGATCCTGCGACCGGTGGTCAGCGTGTCCATGACGAAATCCATTGAACAGGTCAGATTGGGTGACGCCGAGCGGAGCAGCGGCAGATGCTCCGTTGCCAGGCCTTTACGACTCCGTCTGCGTTTTGCGCCCAGCCCGCAGAGATGATACAGGTGGTACACGCGCTTGTGATTAGCATGAAGGTCATCACGGCGCAGTAACTGCCAGATGCGGCGGTAGCCAAAACGCCTGCGCTCTAGTGCCAGTTCAGTGATGCGCCCTGATAAAAGCGCATTAGACGCCGGACGCTGTCCCACGTAGTGGCAGGTCGACAGAGACAAACCTGTAAGCCTGCAGGCACGACGTTGCGATAGACCGGTCGCATCACTCATAAACTTAACGGCTTCCCGCTTGTGGTCTGTCGTCCGTACTTTCGCCCAGAGCCACCTGAAGTGCCTCCTTACCAGGCATGGCTTCAGCAAGCAGATTCTTGAGTCTGGCGTTCTCTTCCTCAAGCGACTTCAGGCGCTTAACCTCGTGCTCCTCCATTCCGCCTTACTTCTTGCGCCAGGTGTAAAAGGTGGGGTCGGAAATGGCGTGCTTACGGCAGCGCTCACGGGCAGAAACCCCGGCTTCAGCCTCACACGGAGAGTACTAATGATCTGTTCGTCGGAAAAAGGCTTCTTCATGGGGATGTTCTCATGTAGCTTATGAAGACATTACTAACATCGGTGTGTATTAATCAACGGGGAGCAGGTCAGCACCACCTGCCATTCCGAGCTGTGTCCGGACCTGTTTGTGCATTTTAGTGCAAATAGTAATTATTATCATACATAAAATAACTTAGCATAATAATAATACCTGCTGTTTTTTATTGTGAATAGTATCAGTTAGGTCAGATTGTAAGCAACTCATGGGGCTGGCATATCAACGTATTATTGTATCTATTTATAAATTTTAAGGGTTAACGCACAGTTCTATTAATTATTGTTATGTTAATAGAAAAGTTGTTTTATTTTATCTTTTAATATCAATGTGTTGCGTATTTTTCTTTTAAAGGTTTAATTTCTGTATAAATAATGTTCGCTTCTTGTCTGAAGGATTAGTCACGCTTTTTCATTTTTATTCTTCATGAGCAGAGCTATAATGTGCCGGTATTTTATGTTCTTGCCATTGAATTATTGAAAAAACAAACTAACAAATCCGTGCTGGATTCAGTGTGATTCCTATTAACTAATGCGGAATACCTCAATAGGAAGAGGAGTTGAGAGTGGTCGATCTCAGGATAATTTCTTCTATATCAGTGCTTCACTGAGGTCGGGGGGGCTGAGAGAGGGCTGTATCGTTTTAGGGATGAACGAAATCTATCCTTGCTAAAGACCTGCTTATGCATGACATAGTAAATGAGAAAGTCCTGATGGATTAAGTGATCTAAAACGGTGAAAATGGGCGGATAAATTCTGGTTATGCCAAGTGCCATGAGTTTGAGAACAAAGCTATGTTTACTGGCATAGCTCTGTTCTTACAGGATGGCTTACTTGGGTATGACATATGAACTTTAATCATAAACAAGTGGACGCCTGACGGTTGCTGTGCCGATTTTTAGCACTGATAGTCACAGTTAAGCATACAGTTCGGCAGCATTACGCATTTTGGTTGCGATAGCCAATGGCGGTAGCGTGTCTGCAGTTTACAATGTATTCTTTACTAACATTTAACTTATTGAAAAATGAGAGAGAGTATGAAGATCCTTGTCACCGGTGGCGCTGGGTTTATTGGTTCTGCCGTTGTTCGTCATATCATTGAGAATACTCAGAATGACGTTCGCGTTATGGACTGCCTGACTTACGCAGGTAATCTCGAGTCTCTGGCTTCTGTAGCCGACAACAGCCGTTATTCTTTCTCGCGTACGGATATCACCGACGCCCAGAGCGTGGCTCAACAGTTCAGTGAGTTTCAGCCTGATATTGTAATGCACCTGGCTGCCGAAAGCCATGTTGACCGCTCTATTGACGGTCCGGCCGCTTTTATCCAGACCAACCTGATTGGCACCTTTACCCTGCTGGAAGCGGCCCGTCACTACTGGTCCTCCCTCGATGAGACAGCAAAGCAGACCTTCCGCTTCCACCATATCTCCACGGATGAAGTCTATGGCGACCTCGACGGTACCGACGCTCTCTTTACTGAAGAGACGTCTTACGCGCCAAGCAGCCCGTACTCGGCCTCTAAAGCCGGTAGCGACCATCTGGTTCGCGCCTGGAACCGTACCTACGGCCTGCCGGTCGTGGTGACCAACTGCTCCAACAACTATGGCCCGTACCACTTCCCGGAAAAACTGATCCCGCTGACCATTCTTAACGCCATCGCGGGTAAACCGCTGCCGGTGTATGGCAACGGTGAGCAGATCCGAGACTGGCTCTACGTCGAAGACCATGCCCGGGCGCTGTATAAGGTAGCGACTGAAGGCCGGAACGGTGAAACCTACAATATTGGCGGTCATAACGAGCGTAAAAATATCGATGTGGTCCGTACGATTTGCAGCATCCTGGACAAGGTGGTGGAGCAGAAGCCGGGCAATATCAGCCACTTTGCTGACCTGATCACCTTTGTGAAGGACCGTCCGGGTCATGACCTGCGCTATGCGATTGATGCTGCAAAAATTGAGCGTGACCTTGGCTGGGTACCGCAGGAGACCTTTGAAAGCGGGATCGAGAAAACCGTTCACTGGTATCTGAACAACACTACCTGGTGGCAGCGCGTGCTGGACGGCTCGTATGCCGGTGAACGTCTTGGCCTGAATAACTGAATAAGGATATAAACTCATGAAAGGTATTGTTCTGGCCGGCGGCTCCGGCACCCGTTTATATCCCATCACTCAGGGCGTGTCTAAACAGCTGCTGCCGATTTACGACAAGCCGATGATCTATTATCCAGTATCCGTTCTGATGCTGGCCGGGATCCGCGATATTCTGATCATTACCACCCCGGAAGATATGCCGGCATTCCAGCGTCTGCTGGGTGACGGTTCACAGTTCGGGGTGAACTTCAGTTACGCCATTCAGCCGTCCCCGGATGGTCTGGCGCAGGCCTTTATTATCGGTGAAGAGTTCATCGGTAACGACGCCTGTGCGTTGGTGCTGGGCGACAACATCTATTTCGGTCAGAGTTTTGGCCGGAAACTGGATGCGGCGGCCAGCAAAACGTCTGGTGCCACCGTGTTTGGCTATCAAGTACTCGACCCGGAACGTTTCGGCGTGGTGGAGTTCGATGAGCACTTCAGAGTGCTGTCGATTGAGGAAAAACCGCTGAAACCTAAATCTGACTGGGCGGTGACCGGCCTGTATTTCTACGACAACGACGTGGTGGAGATGGCGAAAGCCGTCAAACCGTCTGCGCGCGGTGAGTTGGAAATCACCACCCTGAACCAGATGTATCTGGAGCGCGGCGATCTGCAGGTGGAATTGCTGGGACGTGGTTTTGCCTGGCTGGATACAGGAACACATGACAGCCTGATTGAGGCCTCACAGTTCATTCATACCATCGAGAAACGTCAGGGGATGAAGGTCGCCTGTCTGGAAGAGATCGCTTTCCGTAACCAGTGGCTGTCTGCGGAAGGAGTGGCGGCGCAGGCCGAAAAGTTAAAGAAAACCGAATATGGCGCTTATCTGCAGCGTCTGCTCAGCGAACGCTAATGGCCTGCCGACCATCTACACAGAGTATTTAATCATGAAAATTTTACTGATTGGTAAGAACGGCCAGGTAGGCTGGGAGCTCCAACGTTCACTGTCTACGCTGGGAGAGGTGGTGGCGGTTGACTACTTCGATGCGGAATTGTGCGGTGACCTGACCAATCTCGAAGGTATTGCTCAGACCGTCCGCCAGGTGAAACCGGATGTGATTGTGAATGCAGCGGCGCATACCGCTGTTGATAAAGCGGAAAGCGAGCGCGAGCTGTCTGATCTGCTGAATGACCGGGGCGTAGCTGTGCTGGCAGAAGAGTCAGCGAAGCTGGGGGCTCTGATGGTACATTACTCCACCGACTACGTGTTCGACGGGGAGGGGAGTCACTATCGTCAGGAAGATGAGGCCACCGGGCCATTGAATGTCTACGGTGAAACCAAACGTGCCGGTGAACTGGCGCTGCAGCAGGGTAACCCGCGTCATCTAATTTTCCGCACCAGCTGGGTGTACGCCACCCGTGGGGCGAACTTTGCCAAAACCATGCTGCGACTAGCGGGTGAGAAGGAGACTCTGTCGATCATTGACGATCAACATGGTGCACCTACCGGGGCAGAGCTGTTGGCAGACTGTACCGCCATCGCTATTCGTGAAGAACAGCTTAATAGGGCGGTGGCAGGTATTTACCACCTGGTGGCCAGCGGAGAAACCAGCTGGTATGACTACGCACGCTTTGTATTTGATGTTGCTCGTACGCATGGCACAGCTCTGGCGGTGAAAGAAGTTAACGGTATCCCGACTACGGCCTACCCGACGCCGGCAAAACGTCCGCTGAACTCGCGTCTGTCGAATGAAAAGTTCCAGCGGGTGTTCGGGGTGACGTTACCGGACTGGCGCCAGGGTGTAGAACGGGTTGTGGTTGAAGTTTTAGGTAAATAGGTGAACAACTAGTATGAATATTATTAAAACAGACATTCCTGAGGTCCTGATTTTTGAACCCCGCGTGTTCGGTGATGCGCGCGGCTTTTTCTTTGAAAGCTTTAGCAGCAAGATGTTTGATGAGGCAGTGGGTCGTCATGTTGAGTTTGTACAGGACAACCATTCGCAGTCACAGAAAGGCGTGCTGCGCGGCCTGCACTATCAGTTGGCCCCACATGCTCAAGGCAAACTGGTACGCTGCACCGAAGGTGAAGTGTTCGATGTGGCAGTGGACGTGCGTCGTTCATCCCCGACTTTCGGTCAGTGGGTTGGCGTGGTGCTGAGCGCAGAGAACAAGCGTCAGCTGTGGATTCCGGAAGGATTTGCGCATGGCTTTATGGCCCTGAGTGAGACGGTACAGTTTGTCTATAAAGCAACCAACTACTATGCGCCACAGTCTGAGCGCAGTATTCTCTGGAATGACCCAGAAATTGGCATCAAATGGCCTGACATTGATGATATTCAGCTTTCTGCAAAAGATCTGAATGGATTATTATTGAGTGATGCTGAAGTATATAATTAATTCATGAATATAAACGATAAAATTGCGGTCCTGCTCTGCACCTACAATGGTGAGAAGTATTTAAAGGAGCAGATTGATTCGATAATTAATCAGACCTATAAGAATTGGGTTATTTATGTTTCAGATGATGGTTCCACGGATGGAACCATTGCTATTCTAGAGGAGTACCAGCGTAAGTTAGGAGAAGGCCGTCTACACATTACACATGGTCCTCGTAAAGGATTTGCCTGGAATTTTATCTCCTCTTTACAAAGTAACGGCTCTGACTGTAACTATTTTGCTTTTTGCGACCAGGATGATATTTGGTATGACGATAAGCTTGAGCGTGGTGTTCGATATCTTGCCAGCTTTAGTGAGTTTAATAAACCAGCGGTTTACTGTGGCCGTACACAACTAATAGATGGTGACGGCCATCCTATTGGTTTTTCTCCATTATTCGAATATACCCCCTCTTTTTGTAATGCCCTCGTGCAGAGCATCGCTGGTGGGAATACTATGATTCTGAATCATCAGGCACGGGAGTTGGTATCCCAAACTCCGTGTTATGATGAAATTATCTCGCATGACTGGTGGATCTATATTCTTGTTTCTGGTTGCAATGGTCATATATATTATGACCCGCATCCTGCTATTCTTTATCGCCAACATGGCCAAAATATCATTGGCTCTAATATTTCAATGACGGCAAGGCTTTTGCGCATCAGAAAGCTGATGGATGGTAAATTCAAAAACTGGAATCAAAAGAATATTGATCTGCTGATGAGCCTTAATGAATACTTAACTCCTGATAGTAAAATTAAGTTAGGAAATTTCATTAGATTACGAAGCGCATGCCTGGTCGATCGATTGCGTGTTTTTTGTTTACTAAAACCCTATCGTCAAACTACTCTAGGTAATATTGCGTTGTTTATGGCAGTCCTTTTAAAGAAGTTATAACGACGGCCACTTCTTTTCCCAGTACAGCATTAAAACAGCAAGAGGATACCAGTGAGTCATCTATCCTTAAAAAATACAGCATTATATAAAATGCTTGCCTCAATATGGCGTAATAAAAACCTTATATATCAAATGACCCGCCGAGATATCAGCGGGCGATATAAAGGTTCAGTGATGGGATTGTTTTGGTCGTTTATTAACCCAATATTTATGCTTGCAGTGTATACCATTGTTTTTTCGGTTGTTTTTAAAGCGAAATGGGGTGCTGGAGCCGTTAATGAACCAAAGACCCAGTTTGCAGTTATTCTTTTCGTGGGGATGATTACTCACGGATTCTTTGCTGAAACGCTGATGCGAGCTCCGGGCCTCATCATCCAGCATGCAAACTATGTTAAGAAAGTTGTGTTCCCTCTTGAAATTTTACCTGTTGTGACATTACTTTCAGTACTTTTCCATAGTTTTATTAGTTTCTGTGTGTTACTTATCGCGTTCATAACATTTAATGGTTTTCTTCATTGGACCATAATATTTGCACCTTTAGTGTTTTTGCCCTTGGTTATTCTGACATTGGGGCTGGCTTGGTTGCTATCATCTCTTGGCGTTTATATCAGAGACATCGGCCAATCAATCGGTATTATTATGACAGTGGTCATGTTTCTCTCGCCAGTATTTTACCCGTTATCAGCGCTTCCTAAATCATTCCAGCATATTGTTTTGCTGAATCCTCTTACCTTCATCATTGAGCAAGCACGAACAGTTATTATTTGGGGCGGGCTTCCTAATTTTGCTGGCTTGGCGGTATACACCCTCATTTCAGTTATCATAATGGTGCTGAGCTATATCTGGTTCCAGAAAACACGGAAGGGTTTTGCTGATGTCATCTAATGATTATGCAATTGAAGTAGATAATATTAGTAAATGCTATCAAGTTTATGACAATCCACTTCGACGTTTAAAAGATTTTATTGTACCTAAAATTGATCAGCGACTTGGTCGCGTTGCGCGCGTTTACCATGATGAGTTCTGGGCCCTCCAGGATATCTCCTTCAAATTGCCACGTGGTCAGACTATTGGCATTGTTGGGAAAAATGGTTCAGGAAAATCAACACTACTGCAAATCCTTGCTGGAACGTTGACGCCAACTTCTGGTGAGGTCAGGGTTAATGGACGGGTTGCTGCATTACTGGAGTTGGGGGCTGGTTTCAATAATGATTTTAGTGGCCGTGAAAACGTCTATCTTAATGCTTCGTTACTTGGTCTGACGAAGGCTGAGGTCGATAATCGACTGGATGACATTCTGGCTTTCGCAGATATTGGGCACTTTATTGATTCCCCGGTTCGCTCTTACTCGAGCGGGATGCTGGTAAGGCTGGCATTTGCAGTTCAGGCTCAGATTAACCCCGAAATATTAATTGTTGATGAAGCTTTGGCTGTGGGTGATGCAAAATTCCAGGCGAAATGCTTTGCTCGCCTGAAACAGTTAAAGGCCAATGGAACTTCTATACTGTTTGTGTCACATGCGACGGAACAGATTGTGACTCATTGTGATAGTGCAATATTGCTTAACGATGGCGAGTTAATGCTGCAGGATTCCCCAAGGGTTGTGGTGAATCACTATCTTGATCTGCTCTTTGGAAAGTCACCAAAAGAGAATGCGGAAAAAGCGTCATTTTCTGATTCCATTGATCAAGCAGCGAAAGGCGAACAAGAGCGTCTTGATCGTGAAATGGCCTCTGAGCAACAACCCCTGTCTGAGAATGCAACACCCGCCTGGCAATATGGCGATGCTGGTTTTGACCAACGAGCAAATTATAACAGTGCTGAGTATCGTTGGGGTGATCGTGCCGCTGAGATTGTTGACTATCATTTCGTTCAAAATGCTGAAGAGTACCCGACCATTTGCCGAAATGGCCAGCTTCTCCAGTTTAAATTTAGAATCAAATTCAACCAACTGATTATCAGGCCGATCTTTGGGTTTGCAATAAAAACCAAAGAAGGCGTGACTATTTATAATACCAATACTGAATATCAAGATATTCAATTTGTCGATGATAACATATCAAAGGATGAGTATATTATTGCCATCGAATTCCCTGGAATATTGAGTCAAGGGGACTACTTTATTTCTGTAGGTATTGCAAGTAGCGATATTGAAGGCAATATCATACCTCATGACCGTCGTTATGATTCAATTCATATATCCGTAGAACCCACACCAGGATTTATTGGTTTGGTTGATCTTGGTGTTAAAATGAAGTGTTCATCAATTTAATTCGGTTGTTAAATAATTCAGCAAGCATAATCGGGATAAGAAAATACACCGTCCGATTTAAATTTTGCATAGGTTGAGTATATGTTTCATCTTGAAAAAAATGGTTATAAATTTCTGGCACAACATGGAATTTGGTCCCGAGTCGATTACCAGGATATTTCATACAGTGATGGCGATTATGAAGAACAACGATTAGCCAGGATCATCGCATCTGCGAAAGATATATCCATATTTTCCTCTGAGCTACGTAATCAATGTATTGACTGGCAGACGCTTTATCATCTGAGTTCCCAGCGAGGCAATATTTTACGCCCGTTCCAGGATAAGCTGAAAGGTAAAGTTCTGGAGATCGGCGCCGGGTGCGGCGCAATTACCCGTTTTCTTGGCGAAAATGGTGGGCAAATTCTTGCGCTTGAAGGCAGTCAGCGCCGAGCTGCGATTGCGTCCAGCCGTACCCGCGATCTGGATAATATTACGGTTCTCGCTGAACGTTTTGATGATTTTCAAACCGATGAAAAATTCGACGCTATCACCCTGATCGGCGTACTTGAATATGCCAGCATGTTCAGCTCAGCTGAGCATGCTGCAAATGCCATGCTTGAGAAAATCAGAGGTTTTTTAAAACCTGATGGTTTTCTTTTTATTGCTATTGAGAACCAACTTGGTCTCAAATACTTTGCTGGTGCGCCGGAAGATCATCTGGCAAAACCGATGTACGGTGTTGAAGGGCGATATAAGTCTGGCGAACCAGAGACTTATGGCAAAGTTGCCATCGAGCAACTGCTGAAAGGAAGTGGCTATCATGCCGTCGAGTTTATGGCGCCTTTCCCAGATTATAAAATGCCGACCTCGATCATCACTGAGCGTGGATGTAAACTTAGTGAGTTTGATGCAGGCGCTTTTGCCTGGCAAACCGTTGCCGCCGACCCACAATTGCCGGCTATGCTGAATTTTTCATTGACCGACGCCTGGCCGGTTATCTTTAGAAATAACCTTGGCATGGATCTGGCCAACTCGTTTTTGATTGCTGCAACCGTTGCTGATTATCCGGCAACTGATGCCAACATCTTAGCGTATCATTACAGTACACAACGAAAACCTGCATATGTTAAAGAGACTATTTTCTCTTCAGACAATGCTGCCGTAAATATTCATTATGAAAAACTTGCTGAGTCGACAGAAACCGAGCAGGGCAACTATATCTGTAGAATAGTAGATAAACCTGTCTACCATAATGGTTTTCCGTTCAGTTTTAAGTTTGTGACATTATTCACCTCACCTGAATGGCGTATAGCGCAGGTTGTTACTTTGCTACGTGAATACCTTGCGCATTTGCAGTTATTGCTTGCAGGCAAAGGACATTCAACTGACCTCCATCAGACCATTCCAGGTGAGTTTATTGATGCGTTGCCGCAGAATATCATTATAGATAACAGTGGGCAGCCTCATCTATTTGATTGTGAATGGGCAGCACCTAAGCCAATTGAGACAACGTATCTTTTATTCAGAACGCTCAATATCCTCTTACGGCAAAGTGCCCGGGTAATGCTACCGGCTGAAAATCCAGAAATAACCCGCCAGGAGTTTATTCTTCAGGTTATTAGGGAATGTGGTTTCACGCTTAATGAATCAGAACTGAATGCTTTTAATGAACAAGAAATTATTTTCCAGCAGCAAGTTACAGGCTTAAGTAAGTCATATCTTGACGTCTGGCACCCTGATGCACCCTTGAGTAGTGGAGCGTCCTCATTTTCCTCTGAAGGTCGTCTTTATTACCGCAATGGTGAGCAGGAATTTACCCAGTTGCAAAGCTCGTCTTTTAATCTCAAATTCGGTCAGACGGTCTCACATTCACTAGATGTATCGGTTAACCCAAATGAAAAGCACTATCTGAGACTGGATCCTTCGGAAACCAGCGGTTGGATATTGATTGAAAACCTGCAGGTGAAAGATCGAGAGGGTCATGTCCAGTGGTCCCTGAAAGATGGCACTGCCAGCTATGTGGATCTCTGTGAGGTATGCGCGTTAGAGCAGGGTGTGCTGTATTATTCCAACTCTAACGATCCGCAAATATTGATACCACAAGTGTTTATTGGTCAGCAGATAACGGTTAATGTTAGTCTCCAGATGGCCGCACCTGATGTTGTTGCTCAAGCCCTGGCGGAAAGAATCCGCAGTCATGCTCTAACCGAAAGTGAACTGAGTCAGTTACAGCAGGCTCAGCAAAAATTAACGGCAGAGTTGCTCGAGTTAAAAGCAAAAGTTGATTCACAGAACGCGCAGCTGGCCAACTATGTTGGGCATATTCAGGTTTTGAATAGTATCATCAATGATTTCAGAGAGTCCACTAGCTGGAAAGTCTCAAAACCTCTCCGTATTGCGGGTGGGGTGAATCTCAAGCTTAAAAAAGCGAATCGACTGATTACGGGACTGATTCAGAAGCATGGAATGAAAGCTGTCGCGCAGAAAGGTATGTATTATATTCGCCAGGAAGGGGTTTCTGGGATTATTGCTCGCCTGAAACAGCAGCGCAGTATCAGTGTATTGCAAGAAAACTTGAATCTTAATACCGTACCTGCCGCCTCGATTTCATACGATAACAAAACCGGTTATCAGCTGAAACCTGGTCGTTCAGGGTACTGCTATGTTGAACCTGCACGGCCTGTCGACCTCGCTGAGCGCATTGCAGCGATCGAAAGTAAGCCTTTCTTCTCTATTGTAATACCTGTTTATAATACCCCTTTGGATCTGCTCGACGGATTGTTGAAATCAATCACCTCGCAATGGTATCCGCATTGGGAATTAATTCTTGCCGATGATTGCAGCCCGGATCCTCAACTTCAGCAAGCATTAAAAAATATTTCACACCCGCAGATTAGAATTATCCATGCAGAATCTAATTTACGGATTTCAGGTGCGACTAATCTTGGTATCAAAGCAGCAAAAGGGGATTTCATCGTATTTGCTGACCATGACGACGAGCTTACGGTCGACTGCTTGTATGAAATGGCTCTGTGTATCGAGCAGCAGCAACCTGATTTCATTTACAGTGATGAAGATAAGCTTACCGAAGACGGGGACTATACCCAGCCGCACTTCAAACCCGATTGGTCACCTGACACCATGATGAGTACGATGTTTACTTGTCATGCGTCATGTGTGCGCCGCAGCCTGTTGGAAAAAACCGGTCTGTTACGTTCCGAATTTGATGGCTGCCAGGACTGGGACTTCGTTTTGCGAGTTGCTGAACATACTAACCGTATTAGCCATATTGATAAGATCCTTTATCACTGGCGAATCATTCCGGCTTCAGTAGCATCAGATATTGCTGCTAAGCCCTATGTTCTCGAAGCTTCGCGGCAAGTGCGAGTCGATGCGTTAAAACGCCGTGGATTACAAGGGACCGTCGAGCCTGTGACTGAGGTCCCAGGGTATTTCCGTGTCAATTATCATCTGACGGGTACCCCGCTGATTTCTATCATTATTCCTACCCGTGATAATGCGGAAGTTCTACGTCGTTGTATTGATTCCCTTATCGAGAAGACGAAATATGAGCATTATGAAGTTATCATCGTTGATAACGGTTCGGTGGCGGAAACCACGCTGGCTTACTTCTCTGAGCTAACGTCTGTTTCGCGTGTGAAGGTAATACATCATGATATCCCGTTTAACTTCTCAGAATTGAATAGCATAGGGGTTGCGGCATCGTCAGGCGATATTCTACTGTTCCTTAACGATGATACTGAAGTGCTGATGGATGACTGGCTGGAGCGAATGGCGGGATATGCGCAACTTCCACATATTGGCGCCGTCGGTGCAAAATTGTTATATCCAGGCACTCAGCAAATTCAGCATGCTGGTGTGCTGAACCTGCAGTGTGGCCCGGTACATGCCTTCTTGCGCCATGATAGCAATAGCCCGGGTTACTTTATGCGTAACCTTCTGGAATATAACTGGCTGGCGGTAACCGGAGCCTGTCTGATGATCGAACGAGAAAAATATCAGAAGATTGGCGGATTTGATGAATCTTTCCCTATTGCTTATAACGACGTGGATTTATGCTTTACATTGTCCCAAAATGGCTTCTATAACGTCGTATGCCAGGCGGTAACACTTTATCACTACGAATCGATTAGCCGCGGTTTAGACCTCGTCGACCCTGTTAAACAAGAGCGTCTATTTAGTGAGTTACGTCGTTTGTATGAGAAGCATCCTAATTTCTATCAGTATGATCCTTTCTACAATGTCAATTTAGCTCCGAATGGAATTAACTTTGATTTAACAGCTTAAGTCGCTTCTGGATTTTAGATTTGGAGTAAAAGATGGACGAACTTTCGAAGGGCCAGCTTCTTTGTGAACCTAAACTGGCTAAAATGATTGATGTGGCTGAGGTTGTTTCATTCGATTTTTTTGATACTTTATATCTGCGCCCGCTTTCAGACCCGGAAGATGCATTCACCCTTTTAGGTGAAAAACTGAATATTGAGAACTTCAAGGCCAAACGCCAACAAGCACAGGCAGATGCTTTTGGCGTTATGGTTCGGGAAGGGCGTAAAGAAATAACCCTTGATAATATTTATAGTTGTTTCCCAGATTGTCAGTACACGAAAGACGCGCTGATGCAGGCAGAGTATGAGCTGGAACTACAGCTTATCGAGCCTAACTATGAGTTGTTCCCGCTGTTTGAGCAGTTGCTTGCAGCTGGCAAGCGCGTTGTTATCATCTCGGATATGTATTTTTCCGCGCGATTCTTCGATCAGGCTCTGGCAAAACAGCAAATTAATGGCGTGGCTGTTTTTTCATCCGCAGATGAAAATGCAACCAAGCGTGACAGCGGTGAGTTGTTCACTCTTGTCAGTGAAAAGTTAGGGGTACCACCAGCTAAGATTCTGCACATTGGTGATAGTGAAATTGGTGATTTTAAACGCCCGGCGGAGAAAGGGCTGATGAGTTACCACTATATTGCTAGTCGTTTTCGTGAGAAGAAGAAAAATGTCAGTCTGAGCACTTCATTGGCTGAAGGCTTGCTGCGCATGGAGGCCCGTGAGATAGATTATGGTTCGTATGAAGAGCTGGGCTTTTTAACCGGTGGGCCTGCCAGCGTTGGTTTTCTTGAGTGGATTAAAGCAAAATCACAAGCTGACGGTATCGATCATATTCTGTTTTTCGCTCGCGACGGTTATGTTCTGACCAATGTTGCGAAGCAGCAGATGCAGTCGGAGTTACCACCGTTTAATTATTTTTATGGTTCCCGTACCACCTTTACTCTGGCGGCAATCACAGACAGTAATTTCAGTGCTTATATTCCTTTTCTGATCTCTGGATGTGATGGGCTGGCCCCGTGTGAGGTACTTGAAAGGATTGGGGTGAAGGTTCCGGCGCGAGATATCATGAAAGCCTTTGGTCTCGGTGACGATATAGTGATAACCCCGGCAGTGCATGATAAATTGGTTGAGTTTTTGTACGCTTGGCGTTGGGAAATTTTAAAGGTGTGCCAGCGTAATCGTCGCGCGTTATTCCAGTATCTGAGACAAGTTGGAATCAAAAGCCACCAAAAAATTGCCGTAGTGGATGTCGGGTGGAGTGGTACGACCCAAGAAGCTTTCAGCCAGGCAATAAGTACATTTATGAAAGTGGATATTTATGGTTATTACTTCTGCCTCGCTGATACTCAGGAACGGTTACATCGACAAAATACGATGAATATGGCGGCACTTTTTGATAGTTCAAATAGTAGTCCTGATTTGGTTGGGAAGATATACAGTGCCAGAGTCGCGGTGGAATTTTTCTTTTCTGCACCTCATGCTTCTATTATCGGATTATTACCGGGAGAACCGGTAACTCCTATAGAAGATCCTGGACGCGGTGCGGATCAAAGTCTCTCCGAATCTGTAAACGCATTGTGTCGCGGTAGTGAGCATTTTGCTCAAGTTTTCTATCCCGCTCGTCAGCGCCTCGGTTTATCATTAAGTCCGCAAATGCTAGCAATGCCTATGATTGAGTTAGCGAGTACAGAAAACTGGGATAAGTATTCGTTAATAACCTGCCTTAAAAACTTTGATGCGTGGGGAAGTTCACGAAATAAGCAACTGGTTGCCACCGACTATTTGTGATTTCATGCGAAATGTTTTTGTATGATTAAAAAAGGTCATATTAAATAAATATACCCTATGGGCTGAGGGAGTCCCAGAAATATCATTAATATACTATGATGATGTTTCGATAAGCCCTTGCCATATCTGCGTACACCCTGTCGGGGTTGATCTCCGACAGGAGTCCCGGTGACTGCTGGATGACATCATGGCGCGGGTCATCAGATCCACTAACGACGCCGGATATATGGCAGCAAACCGCATCGAATCAGTACTTGCATTACCCGGGGCGTCCATATATGGCACAGTAAATTTGGCCACCTGATTAAAGGTGATATTCTCGCCTCAACACAAAACAGGTGACTTAATGAACAAGAAAACTAAGCGTACTATTATTCAATATCTGGTGAGAGATCTTAGATAGAAAATCCTGATTTTGTTTTGAGGCGACAAACAAAATCAGGAATACTGATGATGAGATTAATCAAGGTTTATCTGACAACTACTTTTTAGATAACGTCAGTTTAACCCTGCCTGAATCATCATTTATGCCGGCTACGCAGGTTCTTTACCACCTCCGTCAAATTCAGCCCCTGGTCCTGCAACAGCACCAGCAGGTGATACATCAGGTCTGACGCCTCATTCTTCAGTTCAAACTTATCGTTAACCGTCGCGGCCAGCGCGGTCTCCACGCCTTCTTCCCCTACTTTTTGCGCAATACGTTTGGTGCCGCTGGCATACAGTTTCGCAGTGTATGAGCTTTCCGGGTCAGCATGTTTGCGCTCGGCCAGCAGTTGTTCCAGTTGATAGAGGAACAGCCACTGGTGTCCGGTTTCCCCGAAGCAGCTTGACGTCCCTTTGTGGCAGGTCGGGCCTATCGGGTTGACCAATACTAGCAAGGTATCGTTATCGCAATCCGGGGTGATGCTGACCACATTAAGAAAGTTGCCGGAGGTTTCACCCTTTGTCCACAGGCGCTGTTTGGTGCGCGAGTAGAAGGTCACTTTGCCGCTTTCTTGCGTTTTCGCCAGCGCGTCCTCATTCATATATCCCAGCATTAACACTTCGCCAGATTCAGCGTGCTGTATGATGGCCGGCATCATGCCGTCGGTTTTTTGCCAATCCAGCTGTTCACTCAACATACCCTGATCTCCACGCCCTGGGCTGCCAGGAACGTTTTTAATTCGCCAATATTAATAATCTGTTTATGGAACACGGAAGCGGCGAGGGCGCCGTCGACGTTAGCGTCGCGGAACGCCTCAAGGAAGTGCTCCATGGTTCCGGCGCCGCCGGAGGCAATCAACGGAACGTTACACACTTCACGGACCTTTCTGAGCTGATCCAGATCGTAACCGTTGCGCACACCGTCCTGGTTCATCATGTTGAGGACGATTTCTCCCGCTCCGCGCTTTTGTACTTCCTGCACCCAATCCAGCGTCTCCCATTGGGTGACGCGAGTCCGGCTCTCATCGCCGGTGTACTGATTAACGTGATATTTACCGGTTTGTTCATCAAACCAGGTATCGATACCTACCACGATGCACTGCACGCCAAAGCGATCGGCGAGACGGGTGATTAACGTCGGATCCGCAAGCGCAGGCGAGTTAATTGAAATTTTGTCGGCGCCGAAGGAGAGGATCTGCGCTGCGTCTTCCAGCGACTTAATCCCGCCCGCGACGCAGAATGGAATATCAATCACTTCCGCCACGCGCGAAACCCAACTTTTATCGACTACCCGGCCATCGCTGGAGGCGGTGATATCGTAGAACACCAGTTCATCCGCGCCTTCATCGGCATAGCGTTTTGCCAGCGGCACAATATCACCGATAATTTCGTGATTGCGGAACTGTACGCCTTTCACTACCTGGCCGTCGCGGACGTCAAGGCAGGGGATTATCCGTTTTGCCAGCATTGGATAGCCTCCGTTACGTTGAATTTACCTTCCAGCAGCGCGCGGCCGACGATCACGCCGCGAACGCCGGTTCCGCGCAGCGCGGCAATATCGTTGAGACCGCCGATCCCACCGGAAGACTGGAACGCCACCTGCGGATAACGTGCGCAGACTTCTTCATACAGTGAGACGTTGGAACCCGCGAGAGTGCCATCGCGGGAGATATCGGTACACAGCACATGTTGCAAGCCGACCGGCAGATAGCTTTCCACCAGCTCTTCCAGAGTGACGCCAGAGTTTTCCTGCCAGCCGCTCACCGCCACCTGTTTATTGCCATCGGCATCAATGCGTACGTCCAGCGCCAGTACCAGATGTTCGGGGCCAAAGCGTTTAAACCAGGCTTTGACCACCTCCGGCGATTTTACCGCCGTTGAACCGACCACCACGCGCGCCACACCGGCGTCTAGCAGTGCGGCAACGTCTTCTTCTGTACGTACGCCGCCGCCGACCTGTACCGGTACCGTAACGCCGGCGACTAAGGTCTTAAGCAGCGGAATCTGGCGTTTCGCCGGATCTTTTGCTCCGGTCAGATCGACAAGGTGCAATACTTCCGCGCCCTGGTCTGCATAGGATTGCAGGCGTGGTAACGGATCGTTGCCATAGTCGCGTTGCTGGCCGTAGTCGCCCTGATGCAGGCGCACCACGGTACCGTCAATTAAATCTAAAGCTGGAATGATCATTACATCTCCAGGAAATTTTTTAGCAGCTGCGCACCGGCGCTACCTGAGCGCTCAGGGTGGAACTGTACGCCAAAGAAGTTATCTTTCTGCACCGCTGCGGTGAAGGCCTCGCCGTAGTTGCATTGCGCGATAGTGTACGGGTTGACCGGCATGGCGTAGCTATGGACGAAATAGAAATAAGCGCCTTCTTCAATGCCGCGGAACAGGCGATCGCCGGCTTTGGCATACACCCGGTTCCATCCCATATGCGGCAGCGGCAGTCCGTGATCGGTCATTTTCGGCACCTCTTCATCAATAATGCCCAGCAGCTCGACGCCGTTTGTCTCTTCGCTGCGGCTCCCGAGTAACTGCATGCCAAGACAGATCCCCAGCACCGGCTGGGTACAAGCTTTAATAAGCTCAATGAGTTCGCGTTCGCGCAGCTGATCCATCGCAGCCTGCGCGGTGCCGACGCCGGGCAGAAAAAGTTTATCGGCGCGTAGAACAACATCCGGCTCGCGGCTGACCACTGGCTCATAGCCGTGGCGGCTCACCGCAGATTTCACCGAGTTGAGGTTGGCGCACCCGGTATCGAGGATCACCACGTTCATCACAATACCCCTTTTGACGATGGCAACGTGTCGCCCTGGACCCGAATGGCCTGGCGCAGCGTACGACCGAAGGCTTTGAACAGGCTCTCGACGCGGTGATGATCGTTTTTACCTTTGGTTTTCAGGTGCAGCGTCACCGCCATGGTATAGGAGAGCGAGCGGAAGAAGTGTTCGACCATCTCGGTGCTCAGGTCGCCAACGCGCTGATAGGTGAAGTCAGCTTTATATTCGAGGTGCGGACGGCCAGAGATATCCAGCGCGCACCGCGCCAGGCACTCATCCATCGGCAGCACAAAGCCAAAGCGGTTAATGCCGCGCTTATCACCCAGCGCCAGCTTCAACGCTTCGCCTAACGCCAGGCCGGTATCTTCTACGGTGTGGTGATCGTCGATGTAAAGATCGCCGCCGACGTTAATTTCCAGGCGAAAGCCGCCGTGGGTGGCGATCTGATCGAGCATGTGATCGAAGAAACCAACGCCGGTGTGGATCTTACTGCCACCTTCACGGTCCAGCCAGACTTTAACGTCAACCTGGGTCTCTTTGGTGATGCGCTCAACGTGAGCATAGCGGTCGCGACGGGTCAGCTGTTCGCAGATGGTCGGCCAGTTCAGCGTTTCACTGTTATAGCGCAGGCCGGTGATGCCCATGTTATCCGCCAACTCGATATCGGTGGCGCGATCGCCGATGACGTAACTGTGGGCTTTATCCATTACGCCGTCTTCCAGCCACGGCAATACCATCTGGGTCTTCGGCTTGCGGCAGTCACAGTTATCACCAGGCATGTGCGGGCAGATCAGGACGGATTCAAAGTTAACGCCCTGCGAGGAGAAGACCTGCATCATCAGGTTGTGTGGGCCGTCGAATTCCTCCTGCGGCAGGCTTTCGGTACCAAGGCCGTCCTGGTTGGTGATCATCACCAGCTTATAGCCTTCCTGCTGCAGCTTAAGCAGCGCCGGGATCACCTGCGGCTCGAAGGCCAGTTTTTCAAACCGGTCTACCTGAAAATCAACCGGCGGTTCAGAGATAAGCGTACCGTCACGGTCAATAAAGAGAAACTTCTGGGTCATACATTCTCCGCAGTCAAAGCGTCAATCACGCGCTGGCTCTCTGCACG
>Ga0308166_1000465_pt1 | contig 55168 bp, 63 predicted proteins | sample PhyCR2_2_FD_202137 | JGI IMG/M metagenome (GOLD analysis project Ga0308166, IMG submission 202137) | Phyllosphere microbial communities from UC Gill Tract Community Farm, Albany, California, United States - DLSLCC.R2 | ecosystem: Host-associated > Plants > Phyllosphere > Unclassified | place...
CAACTGCGCCGCCAAGGCACGCAGTTCTTCAGGGTTTAATTGATCGAGATTCGGATGCGAAGTCATGCCGCCGATTTTGCCAGAGAGGGCTAGTGGCGGCGATAGACTGATGGGCCAATTGCGCTGGCAAGCAGGCCATGGCAGGCGAATTAGAGCACCGTGATGGCTGCTCCGGAACCGACGCGTTGCCAAGGCAAGCCGAGCACCAAGGCTTGAAGTTGCTCTGCATCCAACTCGACTTCAGAGCCGTGCCGCACGCCCGGCCAAAAAAAACGTCCTTGATTCAAGCGCCGGGCAGCAAGCCAAATCCCCAAGCCATCATGCACCAGCACTTTCATGCGATTGGCACGACGGTTGGCAAACAGATAAGCACAGTGCGGCTTCGCCGCACCGAACACCGCCACGACCCGCGCCAGCGCAGTTTCAGTGCCTGCGCGCATGTCCATGGGCTCGGTGGCAAGCCAGATGGAGTCGATGCGGATCATCGCAGCAGGTCTCGCAGGAAAGCAGAACACGCCGCTGCATTTTCTGCCGGCCAACTCACCACGACTACGCCTTTTGAATGCGGCACTTCGATTCGGATCGTGGCAGGAAGGGCCTGATGCATCGGCACCGGCGGCGATGTCTTGACCGGGATGAAGGCGGTTTGAAGTGTCAGGTTTTTCTGTGCATGCACCCGAATCCATTTATGGACGAGGTTTGCATTGAGGTTGTGGGTCAAGGCGACATTGGCAATTGAAGTGTCAGGTTGGGCGCACTCAGCAATGACCTGGGCCTTGAAGGACTTGGAATAGGAACGGCGCTCTTGTGGCATGGGCGTCCGCTTAAAAAGGCTAAAAATGGTGTCCACCTATATTTGGGTGGACACCATCGCCTCAAGCGACGGTGTCAGGAAGGTGTGTTGCCCGGACGGTTACTGAAAAATCCACGTCGGTGCGAATCGTCGCAAGCGCTGACTAATTTTTCTACAAAGAAGCGTCGCCGCCTTGAGAAAAACCGTAAGCACGGCTCAGACGCAGGCTGTAGAAAAGAGGCAATGGCATATCATGGCTCTTAGACCAGAAGGCTCCCGGATTAAGTGGGAGCCTTTTTCGATCTGAAGATCTTACGCGTATGTTTTAACAGCTGAGGGGATTCCGACCTGAGCCCTGTATACCGGCGCATTATTGGCGGGTAGCTGTTGCCGGCCCCGGATCATGTCCGAAGCGCGTTCGGCAATCATGATCGTGGGAGCATTGGTGTTCCCATTGGTCACCTCCGGCATGATGGAAGCGTCCACAACCCGCAGACCTTGGACACCTCTAACTCGCAATTGGCCATCGACGACAGCTTCGGGGCCACTACCCATTTTACAGGTTCCGCAGAAGTGGTAGCCCGACTCGGCATGATCGCGGATGAATTCATCCAGTCCCTTGTCAGTCATCATGTCAGCTGTGGGCTTCAGTTGCTTGCCTCGGTAGGGCTTGAAAGCTTCCTGCTCCATGATGTCCACGGTCGCGCGTATCGCATTGCGCGAATCGATCCAATCTTGCTCGTGAGTGAGCCAATTAGGTTGGATAAGTGGTGCTGCCGTAGGATCTGCTGACGCCAATGTGACCCATCCTCGACTCAGCGGACGCTGTGGCCCCAAGTGCACTTGATAGCTGTGCCCTTCTGCCGCCATGCGTCCGCTGTATTCAGCAGCAACACCGACAAAATGGAGCTGCACGTCCGGCCAGGGCTTGTCAGGAGAAGATCGCAAAAACCCACCCGCCTCGAAGAAGTTGGAAGCACCAAGCCCTTTGTGCGTAGTAAGCCATTGGGCTCCGATTGCAGCCTGACGGTGAAGCTTCAATTCCGAATAATACGAGACAGGTTTCGTGCAGTCATAGGCAACGATGAATTCCATATGATCCCCCAGGTTCTTCCCAACACCTGGTGAGTCACAGACAACCTTGATCCCATGTTTGGTCAGTTCTTCGGCGGGGCCAACACCGGACAACATTAGAATTTGCGGCGATTGGATTGCACCCGCACAAAGGATCACCTCACGATCACAGCGAACGATCTGCTCCTTACCTTCGCTCAGAATACTGACCCCTACCGCACGCGTACCTTCAAAAGCGACTGAGCGAACCAGTGCTCCGGTAATTACCTCCAGGTTGGGTCTCGCCATGGCTGGGTGCAGGTATGCCTTTGCGGTGCTTTCTCGGACGCCTTTATGGACAGTCATGTCCATTCGACCGAATCCTTCCTGACGATAGGCATTTTGATCATTTACGTGCGCATGCCCAGCTTCTTGAGCCGCTTCGATGAAGACTTGGTAGAGGGGGCTAGCACCAAATCCTTTCGTGACATGAAGAGGCCCACTTCCACCCCGATACTCACTCTCCCCTTGGTCGTAGCATTCGGCGCGCTTGAAATAGGGTAGGCATTGATCATACGACCAGTGCTTAAGCTCTGGATCCTTCGCCCAGTTATCGTAGTCCATGGCGTTGCCGCGGATGTAAACCATGCCATTGATGGTTGACGAACCGCCCAATACCTTGCCTCGAAAATAGGGTACGCGGCGCCCATTTAGGGCCTCAACTGGTTCGGTCAGAAATTGCCAATTATAGGTCTTTCCAGTGAGCGGATAGGTGAGCGCAGCAGGCATCTGGATACGGAAATCCCACTTTCGATCGGGCCCACCCGCTTCGATTACCAACACTCTGACTTCCGGATCTTCTGAAAGTCGACTGGCTAAAACGCATCCTGCAGAGCCTGCACCTACCACGATGTAATCGTAGCTCTCACTCGATTTCGTACTCATTTCGCCCACCTATACGTCTCGTTGTCCCACGAAAATTCGTGGCATCGCGTGTCTGCCCACTACGACCAGGCTAAAAAAAGCCGATCGTTGCCGAGTTCTGGCGTGGCACATGAGTTAGCAAATTAGCGGCAGATAGCGACAAAAAAGGCCATTTTTCTTGTCTCAGTAGGCCATTTACTGTTAGCAGCCCATGCCGGACGCTGAGGATTACGTTACCAATCTCAAAAGGCCTTGTCTAAAAATATTTGTGGGCGTAGATTTTAAATGGGCTACGCAACGACACGCTGAACACAACAACAAGAGGTGAAGCATGCCCCGACTCCAGACACAGCGCTGGCATCGATCGCGTGGGATTAATCGCTCCCATGACGAAGCGAGCACAGCAACCTACCTTGGCCCCGATCATCGCGCCGGTAGAGTAAAAACAAGCAGCATTACGCCCTTCAGGCCGGATGTCTCATCCAAATCCCGAACGCGGCGACCCTTAGCTTCTCTGCCAATGACTCTGCACTTCATGCAGATTCGAAACGAAAAAACGACCGCCATACAAGGCATGAGCCTCAGCCCGTTTTTTCACAATCGTCATTCGAGCAATTGCTCTGGCAGCAGCAAGGGGGATGTATGAGCTATTCCGAAAAAATGGCGTATTCAGCGGGTTCACCTGCTACCGCTACAGACACAAACCATCGATTGAAAGGGCATTTGGGCACGATGGATATCGTGTTCACTGTTCTGGCCTACAACGCGCCGCTTACGATCATCATTGGGTTGATTCCCGTCATCATCGGTGCAGGCAACGGTCTGGGCGCGCCCCTGACATACCTGGCAGCGGGAGCTTTAATGCTCCTGTTCGCTGTGGGTTTCACGACTATGGCGCGGCACGTACCGAATGCTGGTGCTTATTACGCCTACATCACAGCTGGTCTTGGACGTCCGCTCGGCCTAGGGAGCGCGTTCATGGCGATCCTTGCCTACACGTTCATGTTGGTGGGTGCCTATCTGTACGCAGGTGTCATTTTTTCTTCCATTTCACTGTCATGGATCGGAATAGATAGCCTCCCCTGGTGGCAGTGGACTCTGCTGATTGCGTTACTCGTTGGCATCTTGGGTCATTACCGCATTAGCCTTTCAGCGAAGGTACTGACTGCTGCTCTAGTGTTGGAAGTCATCGTCGTTTTCGTATGGGAAGCGAGCGTGGTAACCAAGGGTGGTGCGAGTGGTATTGGTTTTGAATGGCTTACCCCCAGTGCCATTACGTCAGGCTCGATTGGCCTTGCTGTCCTGTTCGGCGTGACTTGTTTTGCTGGCTTCGAGGCAACAGCCGTTTTTCGTGAAGAAGCTCGCGACCCGGAAAGGACAGTTCCCCGCGCTACATACATCGCCATTATTGTTATGACCTTTATTTTTGCCTCTGGTACCACTGCGTTTATCTGGGCGCTAGGGCCAGAGCAAGCGCTTCAAAAATCGATCAACGACCCGTCAAATTCGGGTTTGCTGGCGATCGAGATGTATTTGGGTCGGGTGGGCGTTGATGTGGTTCATACGTTGATGGCCACAAGCATCTTTGCCTGTGTTTTGGCCATTCATAACATTCTAGGCCGCTACATCTACTCATTGAGCGTTGATGGCGTATTCCCAAAGGCCTTTGCCAAGGTGCACCCGCGTCATGGCTCCCCTTATAAAGCGTCGGCGACAGTTCTGTTAATTACGCTGGCAAGCGTAATAGCTGTGGTCATCTCTCAGATCGAACCCTACGGCGGCTATGCATCTCTGGTTGGAATCGCGGGGTACACCCTCTTGATCCTGCAAATCCTAACGACCGTGGCCGTATTGGTATTTTTCAAGAGAGTGGATCACACAGCGTCTAAATGGCAGTCCGTGATTGCGCCGGTGCTGGCATTGCTTGGACTGCTCGTCACCGCTTGGCTGGCTACGTCCAACATCGGTCTTCTCACTGGTAGCGAGCAAACAGCAATGATCCTGCTGGCATTCTTGTTCGCCGCACTCGTCCTCGGCTCAATCTACGGGATAAGACTGAAATCTTCGAAACCAGGGGTCTACCGGGCAATTGGTCGTCAAGAAATCTGAATTTAGGCATGCCAGCGAGCCGCTGGCATGTTGGTTCGATAAGAGTATTAAGGGGAATGCAGTGAGCAATACAAAGAAATTTTATATCGATGGCGCCTGGGTAGCTCCTACGGAATCAAATTTCCTGGATGTGATCGATCCATCCACAGAAGAGGCTTTTGACCAAATCGCTATGGGGACGGCTGCTGACGTTGACAAGGCTGTTGCCGCAGCCAAGGCGGCGTTTGACGGGTTTTCGACCACCTCAGTGTCGGAACGAGTCCACCTGCTTCAGCGGATTCTCAAAGGCTTCAACGAACGCAGAGAGGAAGTGGCTCAAATCACAACAAGGGAGATGGGGGCACCTATCTCCTTCGCCCGTGAAGCACAGACCTACACGTGCTCCGCGCATATTGAAGCGATGATCAAGATCCTAGAAGACTACCCATTCGAGGAACAGCACGGAACCACCCAGGTCACTAAGGAGGCTATTGGCGTAGTCGCGTTGATTACCCCGTGGAATTGGCCTCTGAATCAAATTATTTGCAAGGTAATTCCTGCTATTGCTGCAGGGTGCACCATCGTGCTCAAACCAAGCGAAATAGCACCTCTTGATGCAATCATATTTGCGGAGATTCTGCATGAAGCAGGGCTACCTAATGGTGTGTTCAACCTAGTGAATGGGGATGGCCCAAACGTGGGCGAGGCTCTATCTAGGCACCCCAATGTGGACATGATTTCCTTTACAGGCTCCACAAGAGCCGGAATTTTGGTGGCAAAAGCGGCTGCTGATACGGTCAAACGGGTTACCCAGGAACTAGGTGGGAAATCCGCCAATATTGTGTTGGATGATGCCAATATCGAGACTGCTGTCTCGACAGGTGTACGCATCTGCATGTCTAACAGCGGCCAATCATGCGATGCACCTACCCATATGTTGGTGCCGGCGGCTTTTTATGAACAGGCGCTGGACGTAGCCGCAAGGACGGCCAATACGCTGATCGTGGGAGACCCTCAAGACGAGTCAGTTGAGCTAGGGCCGCTGGCGAGCGAAATGCAGCTCAACAAGGTGCAAGCGCTGATCCAGAGTGGGATCGATGAAGGCGCCAGGCTTGTCGCCGGCGGCGTGGGTACACCAAACGGCCTCACGAAAGGCTACTACGCGAAGCCGACTGTTTTCGCAGACGCTAAGTCGTCGATGGCTATTCTTCGCGAGGAGATATTCGGGCCTGTATTAGTCATTTCCGCGTACAGCACGGAACAAGAAGCCCTTGCCATCGCGAACAGCAGTCACTATGGATTGGCCGGATACGTTCAATCCTCTGATATCGACCGCGCTCGCTTGGTGGCCCGCAAACTGCGGGCTGGATCGGTTTTCATCAATTATCCGGACTGGGACGTCATGGCTCCATTTGGGGGATACAAGCAATCCGGGAATGGCCGGGAGGGCGGCCCGCATGCGTTGACCGAGTACTTGGAGGTCAAAGCAACGGTAGGTTATTACAGCTAAGCTGAACACCTGACGAAGGGTGTAGCTTACAAGCGAGGCCACGACCCGGATAGAGACATTCCGGGTCGCATAGGTTGGTCATGACCGATAGAATGGGGAGTAATCATTTGTCCCATAGGACGCTCATGGCTCTCGGTTCAGATCTCCCGCAGGGAGTGACCATGTTTTCGTTGCGACCTCAGCACCTTACTGGGGTCAGCTCAGTGGTGACGCGCTTACGCACAGCTATTGATCTTGGCTTCTTTGAAGACGGAGAGATGCTGCCCAAAGAAGCAGCCTTATCAAAGGAGCTTCACGTTACTGCCTTCACTCTTCGCGAGGCGTTAGCTGAGCTGCGCCTGGAAGGTTTAGTCGATACCAAGCCTGGACGAGGCGGCGGCACGTTCGTGCAGCGCACATCCCGGGTGGCCCATGATAAAGCGGAAATTCGACTGAAAGACTTATCTGCTACGGCTCTTAGAGACCTGTCGGATTGGAAAGCAATGCTCCTAGGTGAGGCGGCCGAGCTCGCGGCTAGCCGCGCTTCACCGTCGAATATTGCGCGTTTGGAGGAATACTGCAATCGAGTGCTTAGTGCTACTAGCGCAATTGCAGCCTGCCGAGCACACGCCAGGTTCGACATCGAGCTAGCAGCAGCGGCTCAGTCAGTCAGATTAAGCTCAGCAGCGCTTCATACTTACGAAGAATATAGCTGGCTTCTCGCGCTCGCCCACGAAGATCAAGGGTATACAGAAGAGTGCGCTCAGACACTTGCAGCGGTGACAAAGATGGTGGGCCAAAGGTTGGTGCATGAGGCCGGTACGCTTGCTCGTGACAGAACGCGAATATCCTTCGAATCTTTGGCCAAGAAGCGTCTGAGCTTGATTGCTTCACGATCACACCAACAAGCACTTCGAGGCCATACCGTTGAATGATTTTCTAAAGCAGGCCGCCTGCTCTGCATTTGAAAAGGTCTTCGGTGAGTTAAGACTGATAAGCAGCCAATTCACCCAACTAATCGAAAACAAGTCAGCTCAAAATAGCAAAGTTGCGGAGTCTGATGTCAAGCACATGCGACCCAGTCTTGTGAAAGCGCTCATGCGCCTGGATGGATCTGCCTTTTCGTTGGGCATTATTTTAGATGAGAACGTTATCCCAGGGACAGACTACGCGCTCAGCTGGCTAGAACTCTCATCAGATGGAAGCATCCAGGAAGACTCCAATAGTCGCTATCCTTGGCGTGGTAATTTTTACGAGTACACCAAGGCTGAGTGGATGAGCCTCCCTCGGCTCAATCGAGAGCCTGTGGTCGTCGGGCCCTATGTCGACTTTGATAAGTACTTGCTCACCTTAGCCGTGCCGATCGTTGTATCCGATCATTTCATAGGCGTAGCAGCTGCAGACGTAAGGCTGGATGACTTCGAACGCTCTGTGGCTTACCCGCTTTCAAGATTCGAGCTACCGTGCTTGATTGTCAACTCTGAGGGCCGAGTTGTCGTGTCCAATACCACCTCTCACCCTGTTGGATCAATCAATGAAGCATATAAAACGTTGGGCACACCAATGCAGCTCTGTGGCTGGAGGATCATTCTGATTGAAGCAGCCTGCTAGACCTAACATCCGATGCTTAGCCGATATTCACTGCTTGAAGTTTCAAAGAATGCGACGCATCGTGCTTACTTATTAAAAAGAGTTCAAAACAAGCGTAGCTTTAATTCATTTATGCTGATACCACTCTTCTGCACGGATGACATGAGTAGCTGTGAGTCTAAAATTCCAGCCTCGCCCCAAGAGAAACATTAAACAGGTTCTTTATAAGCAATAACAAATCTATTCGCCATTCTTTTTAGAAGATCAAGAGACTGCAGAATCTCATCGTTTCCGACCGTTCGGTTACTCAAGATACCCTCCAGGCTAGCTAAGATGATTTTGGCAGTGAATCTAAGCTCGGGGCAATCGAACGACTTCGTTGAATGTCCATGTGCGATTATTCGCCACAAACTGTTGACCCGCTTGTCTCTCAGAGAGCGTAGAGTTGCCTGTAAGCTTTCGGGAAGCGCCGACAATTCTTGTCTTGCCAAGTGGTGCCGTTGCCGAGCAGAAACGCCATATTCCACATAAGCAGTAACATAGGCATCTAGTTCAGTTGTGGCTGTACGTGCACATTTGACGCGTACTGATGCTGCTTCATGCAAACCTATCTCATACCCCTCTATAAGCCTGAACAACAAGCACTCTTTCCCGCCTGTGAGTTTATGCATCGAACCTATAGGTATCTCGGCCGCCGATGCAATGTCCCTCAGGCTAACTGCCGCGGATCCTTTTTCAAGAAATGACCTGGTTGCCACCTCATGCATTCGATCAACATCATTGGCGCGTGCGGGCGATCCAATGTGGCTCAGCTCTTCAATTCTAGGCCGATCTTTCATCCGAGCATCCCCATTTTCCAAGCCGAATGCTGAGCCTATACAGGTTAGGCACAGCCTAAAAAGCAATAATACCCTATGGTCACTTTATCAGACCACCGGGTATTTTCAGGGTGAAGAATGATCTTTTTACAGACGGAAGCTGGCTGCTGATGCTGCCCTATCACCTCTGATCGCTCCTGGGGACATGGGGAAACCGCCTGCCGCTTATCTGGCAGCGTAAGCCTTCGATTTCACGAGCAGAGAAAGCCCATCGGATGTGCTGACGGCGACTGGGCGCTGCGTGACTCATGGGGCAATGGCTAGCCTGTGACGTGCAATCAGCGCATGCCAATGCCACTCCTCGGGTGACTGACCAACCGGTCATTCTTTCTAACTGACCCGCTAGACAAAAAAACAGACCTACCATACGATGGATGTACACCGGCCCAATGGCGCCGCCGTCACACCGCTTTAAGGACATCCACATGAGCACAGAGCAAAATCGTTATTGGCAAACATCGGTAAGCGACGTCGAGAACAACACCGTCTACATCCGCGGTTATGATCTGAGTGATTTGATCGGCAAGCTGAGCTTCCCAGAAGCAACGTTTTTGCTCATCCGGGGCCGTCTGCCGTCAGCGGGCGAGGCAAAAATGATCGATGGGGTTCTGTGCTCAGTACTGGATTACGCTCTGAAAAAGCCTGGCACAGCCGCCGCGCGCTACTGTGTATCCAGCAATCCTTCTATGGTCGCCGGCCTTGCTACGGCGGTGTTATCGGCTGGCGAGTACTCGCTGGCACCCGATCAGACTGGCCATTTCCTGAACCAGACACTGCCTAACGCACGAAGCGCTGCAAGCCTTGACGAGGCTGCTAGCGCATTGGTCAAGGGCATGCGAGCTCGAAAAGAACGAGTTCCAGGCCTGGGTCATCCGGCTTTTCGCTTCACCGATCCTCGCGCTCAGCAGCTGAAAGCATTGGCATTGGAGTGTGGCGTTTGGGGTGATGTGTGTGAATGGTATGAAGCCATTCACAAAGCGTTCACCACCCAAGCAAATAAGCCTGAAATCGTCATCAATGAAGTAGGCATGATGGGCGCTATTTTGGCTCAGATGGGCTTTACGCCTGCTGAAATGACTGGTCTTGCCGTGATTTCAACCATGCCAGGTGTTGTGGCGCACATCTCGGAAGAAATGCAGAGCAAAGTCCGCATCCGGGTCATTCCAGATGAAAACGTTGATTACGCCCGCGACCGTCGCTCGTTTGCTGAGGATTACTCGGGCAGTTGATTTACCAGTTTCGGTTCCTCTGTTTCTGACGATTTTGTCAGCCGCCCGTGAGATTGCTACTTCCCGGGCGGATTATTTTGACTCGACGCTCGTCGCCCAAGGTAAACATGGCCGCAATTTTTGAAGACGTCCTGACCAATGGCACTGAAGCCAGAAAATTGGATACAGGGAAGGCGGTAAAGGAGGCGGCTCTTGAGCTGTTTTCAATACACGGCTACCCCTCTGTCAGTCTTCGTCAGCTTGCAGAATCGGTAGGCATCCAAGTGGGATCACTCTATAACCACATGGAGAACAAGCAAGAGCTCCTCTTTGAACTCATTGAGGAAGCAGAGCATGTACTGCTGAGCGCAATCCGGCCTTCGAAACGGAGCAAGAAGGTCGCCATCAAACTTCTGGAATGCTACGTCCAGTGCCACCTACGTTTCATTTATGAAAATCGTTGTCACCATGTACTAGCAACGCGCGATTCGGGTTATCTTTCACAACAACAGTTAGAAATGATATTAGCTATCCGTAATGAGCAGGTAGCAGTCCTACAGGACATTCTGACATTAGGCAACTCACAGAACACTTTTAGCGTTAGCGATGTGACGCTTACGACAGGTGCAATTCGCGCTTTGTTAGAAGGTGTTTTTCAGCAACTAACCCCATCAAATCTTAATTACACATATGCTAAAGACAAAATTGCTTCACTGATACTTTGCGTTGTTGGCTATAAAAACTCATAGCATTAAAAAAACAAAATATATGAATGCGTCACTGCTTTACTTAGTCTCAAGCCCTGCCTAACTAATAAAATCTTCGGAGAATCAAAATGGTAAGCAAAAGTACTGCAGTAAAACTCGGTGCTGTCGTGATCGCAGGCGTGTTCAACCTAGTACCATCCATCGCCTCCGCGGCGGATTGCAAGCCAGCAGACAAATTCTCGACGCTGGAGCCAGGTGTTTTGAAGGTCACATCAGCGGTCGTACCTCCCTACATTGTTCAAGCTCAAGATGGCAAAACTGCAGCTGGCATCGACGCTTTCGTCATGGAGGCTTTTGCCAAGGCCAATTGCTTGCAAGTTCAACACCAGTTCACCGATTCTGCAGCGGCTATCCAGTACGTTGTAGCAGGTCGTTCAGACGTCGCGGTAGGCGCGTGGTACCGCACTGCCGAACGCGCGAAGGTGCTGGGTGTCAGCGCACCCGTATACCTAGAACAAACAGCCATCTACTCGCGCGAGGGACTTACCCAGTTCTCTCAGCTCAAAGGACAGAAGGTAGGAACCGTGCAGGGCTACCTGTGGGTGCCTGAGCTGAAGAAAATGTATGGCTCGGATCTAAATCTCTATCCTACTGCAGTTGCACTTGCACAAGACTTGAGCAGTGGGCGTATCAGCGCGGCAGTCAACACGTATTCCATAGGCGTGGAAACGCAGAAGCAAGGCGGAATGCCTAAGGACATACAGGTCAAGGTCGCGACTCCAGACCCGGCAGTCAAGTCGTCCATCGAACCCGCACAAACTGCTTATCTGTACAAAAAAGGGAACCAGGAATTGGGGCAGGCCATGGATCGGCTCATCAAGGAGCTGCAAGACAATGGTTCGCTGGGAAAAGAGCTTCAAAAAGCAGGGCTGGATGCAAGTGCCGCGACTCCGGGTACGCCACGTTATGCTGATCAATAAGTCCTAACGTAATGCGCCTTCATCGGAGGGCGCATGCCTGCTATTGCTCTTATTACGTCAAATATCCCTTTGACATGATGCTGCAGTAATAGCCGGCAATTTGCTCAGCTGTATGACTTCCATTGTCATTGAACCAGGTATGAGACCAGTTGCACATGCCCAGGAAGCCCGACACAGCAATATGCGATGGAATATCGACAAAGACACCCTCCTTGACGCCCTCATGGTAGACCTTCTCGATTGACGCATCGTATTCACGCTTACGCTTGCGCATCAGATTTTGCTGCTCTGGCTCCAGCTCACTTTCATCACGAAAGTAGATAGCAGTCCAGTGCTTACGCTTCATTACCTGAAGCGCATGTTGATAAAGAATCTCGTGCAGAGTCTCAGTTGGAGACAGCGACTTTCCGATCACCTCGTCTATAGCCTGCTGGTAGCTTTCATACATTCTGTTGAAGATCTGCCAGAGTATCTCGTTTTTATTTTTAAAGTAATAATAAACCACCGACTTTGTGTACCCCAACCCAGCAGCGATGTCGTTGATGGTGATGGCGCGAAAACCTTTGTCAGCAAAAAGAATGGCGGCAGTGGACAAGATTTCATCCTGTACATAGGCCTGTTTTTTTAGCTTTAGCTGGTCACGAAGATCGATAGTCACAGTGTCACCTTGATAAATTTTATTGCTGCTTAAGAAGTGCAGCACCTGCATTGATACGAACAGCGTCAGGTAGGCTCATCGATTCACGCTTGGTCAAATTAAAGTACACGGACGTCATCTCGATATCGGCGCAAATTTGGCCTTCGATGTTGAGCAAATCATGCTGGGTAACCAACGAGCTATTCCCTACTTTTACAACTTGGCTACGTACGCTGAACAAATCACCGACTTTTAGCTCGCTTGAATAATTGATAACGTACTTGACGTCCGCCCACCCTTCGCCTTTCGAGTTCCGCCAGTCAGGGTGGTAGCCCAAAGAAGCAATGAAATGCCAAAACGCTTGATCGAATGCAGCAACGTAATACTGCACTGTCATATGGCCCATGGCATCCGTCTGGGCGGGGTAAACGACTCCTCGATATGTATATTCCATCTACACCTCTTGATAAGCCGTGCAGCAGGATCAAAGCTATCCCCAGGGGGAAGGATTTCGCATTGTCTTTTTTTTGGACTTGCGAGTCAAATTAATCTTCCCAGAGGTGCTTTTGATGCTATTGCTACGATTTAGTGACAAAAAAAACCCCATGCGCGAGTCAACGCTCGGCACGGGGAACCCTGCGATCTGACGTTAGAAATCGGCGAGAATGACCCTTGATGCGTTATATCCCGGCACTCCAGTAACCCCACCACCTGGGTGCGTCGAAGCGCCACACATGTATAGGCCGTTAACAGGCGTCTTGTAGTCCGCGTACTGAGCGATTGGACGACGGAAAAAAATCTGATCGATGCTCAGCTCGCCATGGTGAACATGGCCGTCTGTCATGCCAAACATTTTCTCAATGTCGATGGGCGTTAGTACCTGCTTATGCACTACCAGATCCCGGAAACCTGGCGCGTACCGTTCAATCTGAGCAATGACACGATCAAACAGCTCCTCCTTGGTAACCTCATCCCACGGGCGCCCATCCTTGAGACTGTACGGAACATGTCCACCAAGCAAGCTAAGCGTGTGCATGCCTTCGGGGGCACATGTCGTATCAAACGCGCTTGGAGTGAGAATCCACATGTAGGGATGCTCCGCGATTCGTCCATGCTGGCCAGACTCAAACGCCTCTTGAAGCTCGGTAAGATTCTCGGCGATCGTAATTGAACCTGGCACCTGCAAGTCTTTCCCTACCAAGCAGTTCCACTTCGGCAATCCAGACAGCGCCATATTGATCTTGAACGTTGTAGATTGCGTCCTGATCCGTTTGACGCGAGCAATCACCTCGGCTGGCACGTGTTCCGGCTTCAGTAAATGAAGAAATAGCGTTTTAGCGTTCGCGTTGGCCACTACTTTCTTGGCCCGAACCACCTCCCCGCTGTCGAGCAGGACACCTGCAGCGCGTCCATTCTCAACTACAATTTCTTTCACGGGGGCGTTGCATCGAAGGTCTACGCCCAGATCTTGACAACTGCGTTCAAGCGCCTTGGCGATAGCGCCCATACCGCCTTGAACGAGTCCACCTGGGCCTGCGGCAGTATCGCTTTCACGAAGATAAGGTCGTGCCAGAACATAGGCGGAGCCTGGGCTCATAGGGCCGATATTGCCGCCGCTGCCCGAAGCGTAGCAACCAAATACGGTGAGCACCTGAGGGTTCGAGAACCACCGTTTCAGGTAGTCATGACAGCTCATCGTCAGCAGATCCCATATGTCATAAAACATGGGGCCAGCTTTGCGCATTCGCCAAATCAAACCTGCGGATTTCGTCAGATCCTTAACCTTACCCGTCGTGAAATCTACCGGCACCTCGAAAATGAGCTCTCGAAGATGCGCCACCAGCTTACGCATGTGTGCGGTAAATTCAGGATAGGCATCAGCATCCTCCTGCGAGTACTTGCGCAATTCGTCGCTCATGCGCGACGCCTCTGGCCAATACGTTACAGATGTGCCGTCCAAAAACGGGTGTATGCCTGGATTGATATCAAGAACCTTAACCCCGTACTTCATGAGATTGAGGTCGATCATGATCTTGGGCTGAAGTAGGGACATCCAGTAGGAGGCCACGGACAAATGAAATCCTGGCCATAGCTCCTCAGTGACCGCAGCCCCGCCCAAGATGTGACGACGCTCCAGCACACAAACCTTTTTGCCGGCTTTGGCCAGGTATGCTGCACACACCAAACCGTTGTGCCCGCCGCCAACTATTACCGCATCGTACTCGGCCATTACCATTCTCGCTTAAGCAGAATTTAACGAGGGATCAGAGCCACGCCTTCGATCTCGATCTTGATGGCAGGGTCATAAAGCCCTGCAACGGTGACGAGCGCATTGGCAGGCGGGCAATCCATATTCACAAAGGAGTTTCGAACTTTCTTAAAGGCAGCCAGGCCTTCAGGGCTTGGATCAGTGATGTAGGTCGTCATTTTGGCCAATGCCTCGAACCCTACTCCGGCCGCTGCCAGGGTCTTACCCATATTTTCGAAAGCAGCTTGAACCTGAGCTTCGAAACCGCCTGTTACCGGCTCGCCTGCCTCGTCGGTGCCGACATGGCCAGACAAGAACAACAACTCACCCTCACTAACCAACGTGCCCATCGACACGCCTGGATAACCGCTGCCTGCATTGATGCCTTTGATCATGCTGTTCACTCCTGGTTGGGGGCCGGATGCGAGAAAAATTACCATCATCCAAAAAATCTGACCGCTGGGTATCCAATTTATACGGTGAGTCGCTATGATGCAAGGGTCGATCAGGCTGATGTCACAGCACGCGTGGCGGGGAGAGCTGGATGCTGTTTTGGTACTCAGCAGGCTCTTGACTCTGTCAAAGATTTCCGCATACTGACCCAACGGTCTAATTTTTAATACGGTGGGTACGTTGAGCTGTTCAGCTCTCCGCCCCGTTTGGAGAAATGGTCATGGGCGTCAGAATCAACTTCATCAATCCTTTCGGAACGCCGGCCTACAACGGGCTGATCACCGAGACTCTTGAGCCTTACCTGAATGACGGGAATGAGCTGGTTGTCACCAACGTGGAAAACTGCCCAGAGAACTGCGATTGGTGGTATCCAAAGCACCTTACTGAAGAAGTTCTCTTCGAGTGCATCATCGATGCTGAAAAGAAAGGTTTCGACGCAGTCATCGTAGGCTGCTGTAACGATCCAGGTGTCCGAGCCGCGCGCGAGCTCGTTGACATTCCTGTAGTTGGGACTTTGGAAGCAACCATGCAGCACGCTTCCTATTTCGGCCATGATTACCTACTGGTAACTGACCACCGCAAATCTGCAGCGTACATGCGTGACTTGGTACGTCTTTACGGCCAAAGCGAACAATGTAAGGACGTGCGTTACATCAATTGGTACATCACCGACATGATCAATGATTATGAAGGTGTAGCTAAAGACGCTTTAGCCGCATCAGCCAAAGCGATGGAAGATGGCGGCGTCGAGTCGGTCATTCTCGCGTGCACCATCATCTCCGCCTGCACTGAAAAATGGCTTCTGACGAGTGGTGCACCCCGTCGAACTACGATCCTCAACCCTAATACGTTCGCATTGAAGATGGCCGAATCACTCGGTCTCCTTCATCAAAAAGGCGCGTACGGTATTAGCCGTGCAGGTTATTACGAAAAAATGCAGCAACGTCGTCCAGAAGAGTTCACTGAAGTTCGTGAGAAATATGGCCGTGCTGCTCGCTTTAAGTAAATAGCGTCAAACAGTCAGGCTTGCCATTCAAAAGACTGAGTTTCAGATTAGCTCCGTATCAGCGTATTACCGCTCTAGAGGTTATTACAGTGAGCCGACATACCGATTTTACTGATATCGAAAACGATATCATTGACACCGTTACTAAATACATCGCTCGTGAAGTGCGCCCGCACGCTCACGAGATGGATCGCAGCAAGACCTTCCCTACCGAAATGTTGGCAGCGATGAAGGAGATGGGTTTGTTCGGTTTGGCCATTCCTGAAGAGTACGGCGGGTTTCAGCTGCGTCTTCCCGTATTTGCAGTGGTAATGGAGACGATTGCAGCGGGTTGGACGACGCTCGCGGCTTATATCAATAGTCATTGCACTGTGGCTTACGCAATCGCCAAATATGGCACCGAAGAGCAAAAGCAGGCCTATCTCCCATCGATGGCAACTGGTGAGCACCGTGGTGCTCTGTTGCTGACTGAACCTGGGGCCGGCTCTGACCTGCAATCAATCAGGACAGTTGCTACCCCTACTGAAGAAGGGTTCACGATTAGTGGCAGCAAAATCTTCGTCACCAATGGGGCCAAGGCCACAATTCTACTGACCCTTGCTCGTACCAGCTTTGACGAAGGAACCAATAAGCCTCGTTCCAGCCTTTTCTTGATCGATAAAACTCAAGAAGGGGTCAGTGTCACCAGCGAATTCCACAAAATGGCGTATGGTCTGGTTGATACGATGGAAATCGTGTTGGACAAGGTCGTAGCCTCGAAAACCGCCGTGCTGGGCGGTGCTACCGGTAAAGGCATGCGGCATTTGCTTGATGCTTTGGAGGTAGGTCGAATTGCTATCGCTGCGAGCGCCGTGGGTCTTGCGGCAAACGCTTTGAGCGAGGCCAAGCGCTACGCCGGCGATCGTAAGTCATTTGGGGTAGCCATTGATCAGCATCAGGCTGTTCAGCTCAGACTCGCTGAAATGGCAACCAAGCTTGTTGCTGCTCGATTGATGACCGCAGAAGCGGCACGAGCCAAGGAGTCAGGTGAACGCGCCGATATGCTTTCTGGCATGGCAAAGCTTCTGGCTAGCGAGTCTGCTCGGGACATCACAGAAGACGCATTGAGAATCCACGGTGGCTACGGTTACATCGACGAATTTGTCGTAGAGCGCCTCTACCGAGAAGCGCCTCTATACATCGTCGGTGAGGGTACGAACGACATTCAGAAATTGGTCATTGCCCGCCGCCTGATTGACGAGTCTGAGGCCGACGTTTTGAGGCTTCCACAATGACCACCGTTTGCCTGACGTTTGATTTCGACGGCGTTGCAATTTGGTTGAGCACCTTTAAGCAGGTATCCCCTACCCCTCTGTCGAGGGGCGAGTTCGGCGCTGAGGTCGGCATGCCGCGCCTCCTGGACGTGCTGAAACGCTGTGGAGTGCCTGCCACGTTTTTTGTGCCAGCACATACGGCAACTTCGTATCCAGACTTGGTCAAGCGGATCATCGCTGAAGGTCATGAGGTAGCTTGTCACGGCTATATCCACGAGTCTCCTGTCGGATTGGAGCTAGCCGAAGAACGCGCGCTCTTAGCCAAAAGCATGGACACGCTGCAAGCCGTTACCGGCGTTCGTCCCATAGGCTATCGCTCTCCGGCCTGGGATCTCAGCGCTAACACCATTGATCTCTTGGAGGAACATGGGCTGATCTATGACAGCAGCCTTATGTCCAACGATTTTAATGTCTTTTATGCACGTAAACATGACGTACTGACTGAAGAGCGCTTCACTCACGGCCCTGAAAGCGCAGTCCTCGAATTCCCAGTGGCTTGGGAGCTCGATGATTACCCTTACTTCCAATTCAATGTTCGACCTTTGAATACGGGTTTAAGGCTACCGAGTGATGTGTTCAAAGCATGGTCTTCTGAATTCGATTATGCCCACTCGGTGTCGGGAATATTCACGCTGACGTGTCATCCCGAGATAATTGGTCGCGGCCCTCGAATAACGATGCTGGAACAGCTCATTTCTTACATGCAACAGCCTAATGTCGAGTTTTCGACGATGGGCGCTGCTGCGCAAAAGCTCAATACCAAAGTTCTTAAACAGGAGCAAAACAATGTCTGACACCGCACAAGCAGTTGAACGCGCTGGGATTGGCCAGAACGCCTTGTACTTCGACGAGCTGGAGGTGGGCAAGGAGTGGAACTCACCTCGCCGCACCATCACTGAGGCTGACATTGTCATGTTCGCCGCACTGACTGGTGACCACAACCCCGTCCATACCGACGAAGAATTTGCAAAAAGTACGGTCTTTGGCGGGCGCATCCTCCATGGCCCAGCAGGCTTTGCGATCGCTACTGGCTTGGAAAGCCGCCTGGGAATCAAGGAAGGCACTGCAATAGCCTTTTTGGGCATGACATGGGATCTGCGTGGCCCGATCAAAATTGGCGATACAATTCACGTTTACCAACGTGTGGACTCCAAACGTGAGACCAAAAAGCCAGGCGTCGGCATTGTTAATTTCCATGTTTCCTTGAGGAATCAGCGAGGCGAGTCGGTTCAGGAAGGTGAATGGAAAATTATGATGCATTGCAAGCCAGTCTGAGAACTCGATAAACCCCTCACGCACAAACGTTCCATCCGAGGTCAAGTGTCATGATTTTGAAAAGCATCGAAGCCGTCGCCCACAAAAACCCAGACGCCATGGCGTTGCGGTTTGAAGACAAAGCATTCACTTATGGCGGTTTGGTGCGTGAGGTGTATCGCATTGCCAACGTACTACGTGCGAGAGGTCTAAGTAACACGTCGACGTTGGCAGTGTACTGCGAGAACAGCAGCGATATCCTTGTACTTTACTATGCGATGGCAAAGCTGGGAGGGACGTTCGTGCCCATCAACGCGGGCCTGAGCAGCGCTGAAGTCGCCTACATTTTAGAACATGCACACGCAAAGCTTTTGCTCACCGATGAGAAGCTGACGGCTAACGCCAATGAGGCGGCAAGTGGGTTGGATTGTCAGGTGTATCAGGCGACGGATTTCTTTGTTGCCACGCCAGTTCTTGAGACGATCTCTGCTGAAGAGACTCCATCGGCTCACTTCTTGATCATCTATACGTCGGGCTCGACAGGCATACCCAAGGCGGTTCTGTTCGACCAAAAGGCAGAAACCGCGGGCAATCAGTCATTGATTGACATGTGGCAAATTTCGCCCGCAGACAAGATGCTGGTAGCACTGCCTCTTGGTTTCCTGTACGGATTATCGACCGCTGCTGCCACTGGAATTCAAGCCGGTTGCGAAGTTGTAGTGCTGCGGCGCTTTCGACCTCAAGATGTTTTGGAAGCAATCATCCACCACGGCATCACCGTCTTTCAGGGTGTGCCGACAATGTTCTCTATGATGGTGGAATACGCAGAGCAAAATTCGCTGCATTTTGACCTTTCGGGCGTGCGCCTTCTCATTTCAGCGGGAGCTCCCCTGCCGATGGAACTGCGGCAGCGTTTCACCGCAAGATTTGGAGCGGAGATTCAAGATTACTACGCGCTCACTGAGGTGCGGCCCGTATTCGGCAAATTTGCAGCCGATCATGATCCTGTGCCGGCGGGGGCCATTGGTAAGTCATCACCAGGGGTCGAAATAAAAGTGGTGAGCAGTTCGGGAGCTGTCTTACCGGCCAATGTGACAGGAGAAATCATGGTACGAGCCCCGGCCACCACGTCAGGTTATCTGAACGCCCAGGCTCTCACCGAGGCTTCTTTTGATAATGGTTTTTTCCGCACAGGCGATCTTGGCCATTTTGATACCAGGGGCTATTTCTACCTCACTGGCAGAATCAAAGACATTATCATCCGCGGTGGCGCCAATATCGCCCCGGCAGAGGTTGAGGGAGTCCTCTTAACCCACCAGGATATTCAATCCTGTGGAGTAATAGGGGTAGACGACCAAAAATTTGGTGAGTTACCGGTAGCATTCTACGTCTCACGTACTAATCACCCAGTGAACACGCAAGCGCTAACTGATCATTGTCGACATGTGCTCGCGGACTTTAAGGTGCCGGCACATTTTGTTCACTTGTACGAAATGCCGCTGGGCAATACGGGGAAGATTGACAAGAAGGCATTGTCGAGCTACTGGAAGGGGACACAAAATGTCTAACTCGCTGAAGGTTTCAATCTCTGCCTACACAATAAAGCCTGCTCGCTCTCTCGATGATTTTTTGCAGGATATTGAGACGAAGGTCAAAGAAGCGCAGGTGGCAGGTAGCGCAGTCCTCGTACTGCCGGAGTTTGTTGGGATGGGTTTACTATGGAGCCACGATCAGGCTGCCACGGTAGACAACACCACCGTTGCAGCATTCTATCGCACCGTATTTAACCCGCTATACGACGACTACAAGCTTGGGATGTCTGCACTGGCTCAGCGTCATAATGTCACCATTGTAGGTGCTACCTATTGGCATGAGGTCGATGACAAGGCCTTTAACACAAGCTTTGTATTTAGACCGGATGGCACTGTTCTAGAGCAGGACAAAATACACCTCACACGGGGTGAAAAAGCGATTAATACCTGTGGTGGGAGTGCATTGAATGTCTTCGAAATTGAAGGCGTAAAGTGTGGCATGTATGTCTGCTACGACGTGCAATATCCTGAGCTTTCCAGGTATTTAGCGGATCAGGGAGTGGAGGTGATTTTCGTTCCTACGCTTACTGAAACTCGCGGCGCTTGGAGAGAATGGCATAGTGGACACGCCCGCGCGCTGGAAAATCAGATGTATGTTTGCGTCTCTCCTCTTCTTGGGGCACTGGACATCCCGAATGACTACCGCACAGTTTGCAAAGGGCAAGCGTTTGTCGCATGCCCGATAGATAACAGATTCAAAATAGATGATGGCACATACGCCTGGGCAGAAATGAACACCGAGGCGCTGGTGCACACTGTTCTTGATCTCGACCTTCTTAGACTGTCTCGCGCGAAAGGAGAGGTTAAACAACTCACGGATCGCCGGCCTGATGTGTATGAGAAATTATCCCGTTAATTCATAAAGCATGACGCTGTAGCATGAGCGTTCGGCCAAAACAAAAATAACAAATACTGCTCGACTTTAGACTGCTGTTGTTCAGATCAAAGCGTCCCGGCCATCTAAGTGTGCTTTAGAGGCCGGGTTCCAGTCTACTTGTTCGTCATTGGAATACCACCATGAATAGCGTGACTACCTCGACCATAAACCTGTCGAAAAAAACAAGCGACCCCAGCGCTGTTTTATGTATTGAAGGGGTAGGAAAGAAGTTTGGTACAATCAGAGTCTTGGAGGACGTTGATTTTTCGCTATGCAGCGGGGAAGTTGTAGCCATAATCGGGCCTAGTGGTTCCGGGAAAAGCACCTTACTGCGTTGTATCAATCAGCTGGAACCGCCTACTGAAGGAACCATTCGAGTTGGTGACGTCGTCATTGACGCTACAAAGAAACCCTCCAAGCAAGATCTGGCCAAGCTGCAGAAAAAACTCGGAATGGTGTTTCAGTCTTTTAATCTGTTTCCCCACCTTACTGTGCTTGAAAACGTTAGCCTCGCTCAGCGCAAGGTGCTCGGCCGCAGCAAGCAGGAGGCCGATGATCGATCCATGTTGTTGCTAACACGAGTAGGGTTAGCCGCCAAAGCAGGCATGTACCCTAGTCGTTGTTCCGGCGGCCAGCAGCAACGTATTGCGATATCCAGGGCCTTGGCTCTGGATCCAGAAATCATGCTATTCGATGAGCCTACTTCTGCCCTCGATCCTGAGGTTGGCTTGGAAGTGTTGGCGGTAATGCGTGAGTTGGCCGACAGCGGCATGACCATGATTGTGGTAACCCATGAGATGCGTTTCGCAGAGCAGGTATCTGATCGGGTGGTCGTCATGGCTGAAGGCCGCATTATTGAGCAAGGCCCTAGCAAGGAGGTTATGCGTGATCCCCAAAACGAGCGTGTGCAAAGATTCCTGACCGCGGTGAGGGATCGCTGATGGAAGCCTTGATCTTTCTTGTGGCATTGCTAAAAGCAGTGCCATGGAGCTTAGCGCTGACTCTTTCTTCATTTCTGCTGGGCGCTCTTCTGGCTATCCCTTTGTGCATGATGCGTATCTCAAAGCACGCCACTCTGCGCGCAGTTGCTATCAGCGTGACTGTATTTATGAGATCAATTCCCCCAATCGTCTGGCTATTTTTTATTTTCTTTTCCTTCAGCGAATACGTGGTTCAACTCAGTGCGTTCGTTGCGGCAATGCTAGGCCTAGGTCTAATAACGGCAGCGAACCTTGCTGAGATTTACCGCGGAGCTCTACTGGCTATACCGCACGGGCAGCGTGAAGCGTCGCACGTGCTCGGGCTAGGCTTTTGGGATAGAGCTATGTCAGTTATGGCGCCCCAAGTGTTTCGCTACTCTTTGCCAGCCTGCAGCACGTACGCGATCGGCTTATTAAAGGACACAGCTATTGCATCTACGATCGGCGTGCCTGAGGTGGCCCAAGTGGCCTACCAGCTTAGCCAGCAGACGTTTAAAGGATTAGAGATTTATGCTCTAGCCGGATGCCTTTATCTTTTGATTAGCTTCGCGATGGCATGGCTTTCACGCAGTGTTGATGCGAACCTTCGCGCTAGGATCGAACGATGAGCGAATTCTTTGGTAACTGGTCGGTATGGCTCCCCGAACTTCTAGATGGTTATAAATTTAGCCTTCAGATTTGCGCTCTAGCTCTGCTTTGGGGAGTGCCAGTTGGTCTTTTTCTGGCAATAGGCACAGATTCCAAGATCAAAATGTTGCGCATATTTTCGATCTGCATAGTGGAGCTCGGACGAGGAGCCCCGGTGCTGATTCTGCTGCAATTTTTTTACTTCGGCCTTCCCAACGTGCATGTATCGCTGAGCTCCGCAGCAGCATCGGTTCTTGCACTCGGCTGGAGTACCGCTGCCTACACAAGCGAAATCATCCGGGGTGGACTCAAAGCTGTTCCGCCTGGTCAACGGGAGGCGGCAGTTACCTTAGGATTAGCACCCGCGACAGCAATGAGAATCGTGATAGTCCCGCAGGCGATGAGGATTTGTTTACCTCCTCTGCTCGGATTTGCTCTCGTCATGCTGCAGACGACTTCACTGTGCTTCACCATCGCATTGCCAGAGATTGTTTCGCGAGCAAACGAAATAGGTTCGGCTACATTCCAATACATGTCGGTTCTGATGCTTACAGGGCTGATGTACGCCGCCGTGTGCATACCCGCTACCATCGTCGTATCGCAGATGGAAAGGCGCTTGAGCAGGCATATCTAGTTAGGCACCAAGGGGGTCTTTAAAGCCCCTCACATCTCCACTCCGCCACCTTTGTCGTTGGTGGCAGACTTTAGAGTGCACGGTATGAATAGTCCCCTGACACGCTTGGCAAAGTTTATTTATTGGCTACGGGCAAGGTTGGGGAATCTCAAGTTTTCCAAACACACATCGTCAAAACCTTCCGTGCCTAATCGAATTGACGTCCGCACCCTGCCCTGGCTCATCTAAAAATTTAGGGTCGTATCGGTAACCGTCCGGCGAAGTCATCTATCCGGCGCCCATCTTCTCTCGAAGTCGTTCAGCTACCTGCGGCCATTCGCTATCAATGATGCTAAACCGGACGGAGTTGCGCTTCCGTCCATCAGGCATGATCCGCTCGTGACGTACAATCCCCTCCTGAGTGGCGCCAATGCGAAGAATAGCGGCACGTGAGTTATCGTTCAGTTCGTCCGTGGTGAATTGCACTCGAACGCAGCTCATGACCTCAAAGGCATGGCGCAATAACAGAAATTTCGCCTCGGTATTAGCACCAGAGCGCTGCGCAGAATGGCGTAGCCAAGTGTGGCCAATTTCTAGCTTGCGATTTTTGCGATCCACCTTCCAGAATCTGGTGCTGCCCAATACCAGGCCATCGCTGTTGCGGACAATCAGAAACGGCATCACCGTGCCAGCCAGCTGTCCGGCCAAAGCTGCGTCGAGATACTGCTCAACGGTGTCAGGCCCTGGTATCACCGTCAGCTTCATCTCCCACAAGCGGCCATCACTGGCAGCTTCTAGCAGGCGCGGGCCGTCCTCAGCTTGTATGGGTAGCAGCGATACCAGGTTGCCAGTTAAGACAGGGTTTAGGGAGTCAGGCATGAGTGGATCCGCCAGCATCAAGATGCAATGAGCTTATTCCAGCGTTTGACAGACTGTCCATTGCGAAACGCCGTAAGAGTATTAACCGACTATGCGGTAGGTGAATTTTGTCGTGGGGGATCCGCCAGCTGGTTTCGTATCGAGCAGTGGCGCAGTTTCAAAATGGAGCTGCGGTGGGAAGGAGCCAAAACCACGCATGCTGTCGTGTCCAGCATATGGATTTTAAGCTTAAGCCCGTCAGTACGCATCTGAGTGTGAGTCCATCGACAGAGCATCGACATGCCCGTTGGGAGATCCCGCGACGACACGTGTCGAAATCGACCAGTAGGGAATGGCTCTGGCTTGGAGACAGAGGGCCATGTTCCTGACAACCCGCCCTGCATCCGCTCGCACAACCTACTTGGTTGAAAAAAAGTACCCATAGGTCTAATATGATACCGAATGGTCTTTTTGTGTGAATGGCTAGCGTCGGCATGCTTTCCTCATTTCTTGACCTAGTCATTCATGCTCCGTCTTTAACGATAATTCCATCGATCTAGGAGTCGCAATGTTTAACCTCAAAGACAAGGTTGTTGTCATCACTGGCGGTGAATCGGGGATCGGTTTGGCCGTGTGCACGTCGTTATCCAGCGTAGGCGCCAAGGTAGTCATGGGCGGGATTCAAGCAGATCGCGGTCAAGAAGCATGCCGCCAGTTGACTGACAAGGGCGGTGAAGTTGTTTTTGTAAAGACTGACGTCCGTGATCGAGAGCAAGTCGACGCCTTGGTGCGCACTGCTATCGATCATTTCGGAAAGATCGATGTACTGATCAATAACGCGGGTGTGTTTGACGGCTTTGCTGATGTGACTGAGACGACCGAAGAGCTCTGGGATCAGATCATGGCCATCAATCTCAAGGGCGCATTCCTGACATCCCAAGCCGCCCTCAAGCATATGATTCCCCAAGGATTCGGTCGAGTAATCAACGTATCCTCAATTGGCGGCCTTGTAGGTCGAGCAGATGGTGCAGCTTACACCGCGTCAAAGTTCGGCTTGATTGGCTTCACTCGGCAGATGGCAGCGTCTCTCTCACACACTGGCATCACATTCAATACGGTTTGCCCGGGCTCGATAGCTACAGATATCCGAAGCAACTCTGCGTCGGTGATTCCTTCTGCAGCGCACCTGATGAATCGTGGGGTGGGCAGCTCGGATCCAGATGCTCTGAAAAAGGTAATTCCCGCAGGTCGTAAGGGTACCGTTGACGAAATTGCGGCAGCTATTATTTTCCTTGCTTCCGATGAAGCCAGTTATATAACTGGCCATGATCTGACCGTTGACGGTGGTTACGTAGCTTAAAGGCACTACAACACCGCTATCGAGAAGAGAATACTATCGAAAGCGGTGTTGAGGTTATCCTCAAACGGACTTGCAGTGCCTCTAATTCCAAGGCCGGAGGTTACATGCTCCCCGGAGCACTTGGCGTAATGAAGCGCAGTACCTTGTCCACCGCAGCCAATTTCCTCATGAACATTACGCCTTGAGCTTGGCGTGCCCCAGTGATACCCCTCGTTCCTTCAATACAAGTGCTGTTAGCCTGGCCTTGCCCCTTACGCATTCATTTGCCCAGACCCCGAGGCCTATCAGATGCCTATCAGCTGCCTAACCGAGCGTAGCGAGCCCTAGTTCAGGCACGGGGCGCAGAGAAATTCTTTGCATAGTAATCGATCAAGGATGAAGCTTGTGTGCCTTTTCTAAAGTTGAACTGCTCTTCAAAGTCCAAGGACGGAAGCATGTGGATCAGTTGATCATCATTATACAATTCAGCCAGGCGCTCTGGATCTAAACCGTCGGCTATCCTCCCCGTCAGTCTCTGACTGGCCTCAATCGTGGCGCCGATCAATACATCTGCGAGCTGCACTGCTGGACTCTGTTTAGAATCAACCTGACTGACCGCCATAAGTTTTAGCGGAAAACGGATGCTCGCAAGTGAGGATTGGCGAAACTCAGCCTCGTCAGTGTGATCAATTTGACGTTGCAAAATATCATGATAGGTCAGCAAGTTTTTTGACTGGTCGTGCTCCACCCGATAGGGGCCAGTGCTCATAAGCTCCATGCGGGAAATAAGGGCTAAAAGCACTGGTAATGCCATGTCAGTCGTAACCCCTGGGGTCGCTATGGCATCCAGGCATTCTGGGGCAGCATACAAAGCCAGAGGCCCTATGGCTTCTCCAAATTGTTGCCAATCGGTAAATCGAGCTGCGTTGACCAGCTCTGCCAATGCCGACTCGCTTTTGTGCCTCATTGCTTGCTGGAATGCCCTCTCCAGCCTTGCCATGGCTTCAGGCCCTAGCAACGTTGGGCCGGCAAAATAGAGCACCGAAGCCATGGAGTAATTCTGCCCATCTGCGTAGAAATCGATCCCTTGCTCGTAGTAGAAGGGCTCGACTGCGTAACCCACAAATTTGAGCAGCAAGGCGAAGCGTTTGTCACAGACGTAGGTGATGCATTTGTAGTTGGCAAGTAAATCACCTATCAGCCCTAGGAGCCGTGGGTGGTTACCTGAACGTTTCGATAATGACCGGTACTTCATCTCGGGTGCCTGAAGCTTCGGGAAGTACTCTCGAATCAACCGGGCAGCATCTATATCATCAATCGCGATTGCCGAAGCCCCCTGGAATGGCTGTACCTGATTCAACAGGTCGTGTCCGGTGTAGCCGCTCTCATCGATTCGAAAGCATTCCATGTAGAGCACCTCATGAGCCATAAGCGATGGAACCGTCCAGTGAAACCATCTTCCCGATCCCAGTAACAAGGGCGATGTTTACCACTTAAACATACGTGGACTTTATCGCCCTTAGCATCAGGACTGCCATCCTCCAAAAAACCGTAAGCGCAAAACCCGGCCATCCCATGTGCTGCAGGGAGCGACGGGGCGTTGTCATGGATTCAAAACGCCTGACTGACGCTTAAACCACGCATGATAGAAAAGCGCGGGTCGATCAACTGCAGCGTGTTATCCGCCTTCAACCTGCCGACAACCACGCGATAGCTTTTCGGTTCTTCAGAAAGCGTTTCCGGGTTGCGTGCCAGTTTCTGAACGGCAGGTGTTTTGGCCCACGCCGCTACCGACTTCTGACGAATGTCCACCGTCACGACCCATGACTTATCAACGGCCGGGCCCATTTGTTCGACGTTTTCTGACGTGTCTTTGATCTTGGCTATCTCATATCCTTGGGCGTAACAGAATCCTGACTCCTGCTGGACGTAGGCAGCTTGCCCAGGGTCAGTGAGGGAATATGTCTTGCCGCTTTTGGCGAGCAGCCCCGCGGCCACCAGAGCATCGAAAGCGGGCTCATTGCCCATCGACGTGCCACTCCCGAAACCTTCCTTAAGAGTCACTGGGAAGGCTTTGAACATCGGCGCACGCACACAGGAAGCGCCCTCAAGCTTAGGTTGCAACGCGGCCTGAATCTCACCTTCCGAAGGCCCGCCTGCGCAGGCAACAAGCATCCACGCACCACCGACAACCAATACCGCCTGTGCCACTTTTCTAATTTGCATCGTTTTATCCTTTACGATTGAAGGCGATATGGTCGTTAGGACGTCTGGTTCAGGCAAATGTTTCCATTCCTCCAAACTGTTGCTTCCAGACCGCGATGAGTGCCAGACCAACAGACCGCCCTTTGGTTTAGCCATCATGCACCACTACTTTTATCCGATGACACGGCGGTAGGCGACCAGATAAGCACAGTACGGCTTCGCGGTAGCGAACACGGCGATGACCCGGTCAAAGGCCGTTTTGGGCCCAGCGCGTCTATCCATCGGTTCGGTGGCGAGCCAGATTGCATCGGTTCGAGGTACCGCAACAGGTCTCGTAGAAAGTAGGCACAGGCGGCAGCGCGTCGGCCAGTTCACTTCGACGGTGCCAGGAGTGGTGGGTTTGTAACCGTCCGGGCAACACACCTTCCTAGCACCGTCGCTTGAGGCGATGGTGTCCACCTAAATTTAAGTGGACACCATTTTTAGCCTTTTTAAGCGGACGCCCATGCCACAAGAACGCCGTTCCTATTCCAAAACCTTCAAGGCCCAGATCATTGCCGAATGTGCGCAGCCTGACACGTCAATTGCCAATGTCGCATTGACCCACAACCTTAACGCCAACCTCGTCCATAAATGGATTCGGGTGCATGCGCAGAAAAACATAGCGCTGCAAACTGCCTTTATTCCGGTCAAGGCATTGTCGTCGGCGGGGGCACTTCAAGTTCTTCCGTCCACGATTCGAATCGAAGTGCCTCATTCAAAAGGCGTAGTCGTTGTGAGTTGGCCGGCAGAACATGCAGCGGCGTGTTCCGCTTTCCTGCGAGACCTGCTGCGATGATCCGCATCGACTTCATCTGGCTCGCCACCGACCCCATGGATATGCGGGCCGGCACTGATACCGCGCTGGCACGAGTTGTGGCGGTGTTCGGTGCGGCGAAGCCGCACTGTGCTTATCTGTTCGCCAACCGCCGCGCCAATCGCATGAAAGTACTGGTGCATGACGGCGTGGGGATTTGGCTTGCCGCCCGGCGTTTGAATCAAGGACGCTTCTTCTGGCCGGGTGCGCGGCACGGCTTGGAAGTTGAGTTGGACGCCGAGCAACTTCAGGCCTTGGTGCTCGGGTTACCTTGGCAGCGCGTCGGTGCAGGCGGAATCATCTCGATGCTTTAACACCTGCCATGGCGCGCTTGCCAGCGCAATTGGCCCATCAGCCTATCGTCGCTACCAGCCCTCTCTGACAAAATCGGCGGCATGACTTCGCATTCAAATCTCGATCAATTAAACCCTGAACAACTGCGGGCCTTGGCGGCGCAATTGATCCAGCGCGTCGAGACAATGGACAAGCAAATCACCCATCACAAATCGGTCAACGAGAAGCTGGCCCATGAGATCGCGCTGCTCAAGCGCTTCAAGTTTGCCAAGCGGAGCGAGCAGCTAAGTCCGGATCAGGCCAGCTTGCTTGACGATTTGATCGACACCGATATCGCCGCTATCGAAGCGGAGCTTGAGGCACTGCAACCGGCAGCTGTCGGAGCCAAAGTGCGCCAGCAACCCAAGCGCGCACCGCTGCCACCGCAATTTCCACGCACGCTGATCCATCACGAGCCGGACAACAGCCACTGCCAATGCGGCTGCGCCCTCAAACGCGTCGGTGAAGATGCCAGCGAAAAGCTCGACTACACACCGGGCGTGTTCACCGTCGAGCGCCACATCCGTGGGAAATGGGTCTGTGAACAATGCGAAACGCTGATCCAGGCACCGGTACCGGCGCACGTCATCGACAAGGGTATCCCGACAGCAGGCCTGCTCGCCCACGTCATGGTGGCCAAGTTCGCTGACCATCTACCGCTGTATCGGCAGGATAAAATTTTTGGCCGTGCAGGGTTGTCCATCGCCCGTTCGACTCTGGCGCAATGGGTAGGCAACTGCGGCGTGCAACTCCAGCCGCTAGTCGATGCGCTGCGCGAAGCCGTGCTGACGCACGGCGTCGTCCACGCCGACGAAACTCCGGTACAGATGCTGACGCCTGGCGCGAAGAAAACTCATCGCGCTTACGTCTGGGCCTATGCCACCAGCCAGTTCTCTGAACTTGCTGCGGTCGTTTATGACTTCAGTCCGAGCCGTGCTGGCGAACATGCTCGAAATTTCCTCGGCCACTGGAACGGCAAGCTGGTCTGCGATGACTTCGCTGGCTACAAGGCAGGCTTTGAACTGGGCGTTACGGAAATCGGCTGCATGGCCCATGCGCGCCGCAAGTTCTTCGATCTGCACGCGACCAACAAGAGCTAGATCGCTGAAAAAGCACTGCACTACATAGCGGCCTTGTACGAACTTGAACGAGAGGCACGCGAGCTGGAACCGGGTATCCGGCAGCGAATACGGCAGGACAAAGCAGCGCCGATCATCGATGCACTTCATACCTGGATGATCGCCCAGAGGCAGCTGGTGCCTGAGGGATCGGCCATCGCCAAAGCGTTGGATTACAGCCTCAAACGCTGGATAGCGCTGACGCGCTATCTCGATGACGGAGCTGTGCCCATCGATAATAACTGGTGCGAGAATCAAATCCGGCCGTGGGCTCTTGGGCGCTCGAACTGGCTGTTCGCGGGCTCGTTACGCAGCGGCAAACGTGCGGCGGCGATCATGAGTTTGATCCAGTCGGCGCGGCTCAACGGGCATGATCCGTATGCTTACTTGAAGGATGTTCTTACACGCCTGCCGACGCAGCGGGCGAGTAAGATTACCGAGCTGTTGCCGCACAGGTGGGTGCCCGTTTGATCACGCAAGGCGTAATGGCCGGACGCTTATGGCTCAACAAATTTCAGGATCAAGGCTTGAACCGGCTCGGTGTTGCAATTATCGCGAGCGAAGCTCGCAGATGATGTGCCGCTTTTCGGGTTTGGTGGTTTGCTTGTGTTTTACCCTGGATTTAGACGAACCCTGGGCTGGCGCGAAATGACCGATTCACGTCCGGCCATTCGACACACAGCGCCAGATTTGCCAAGTGATTTACTCGGAGCGCTTTTCGAATATTCCTTTAGCGATGTCCGCCGCCGACATTGCGCTCGGCCAACCGGCGTAGAAGGCCAGATGCGTAATTATTTCGGCAGCCTGAATTTGGGTCAGACCGTTATCCATGGCTTTGTTCACATGGAAAGGGATTTGAGCGGCTTGCCCCACTGCAACCAGAGCCGCGACCGTGACCAGGCTGCGGTCACGGGGAGTCAGTGCCGGGCGCAGCCACAGGTCATGAAACAGTACCGAAGTTGTATAGCCTGCGAGCGCGTCGAATGCAGGGCCGATCATCTGTTCTACCGCCGCCACGCGCACCTCTTCAAAGGCTTCATCAACTGGTAGCAGGTTGCCCTTTACATCCGCCAATGCGGTTGGTGCGATACCGCGAGTCTCAAAAACCTCTTTCGCGATGGATGCCGCCAATGTCGCATTGCCCCAGCCTGAATAGAATGCCAAATGAGTGATGACTTCAGCCAGTTCGGTCGGCGTAACGCCATTGTCCAACGCCAAGTTGAATTGGCGAGCCATTTCGGCTGGCTGATGCCGCGCAGTCAAGGCGGCAACAGTCACGATGCTGCGATCCCGGGGCAGCAGTTGCGGTCGCTGCCATATCTCTTCCAGAAGCACGTTCTGGGTGTAGCGCGCAAATGCCGGTAAGGCGAAGTTAGCTTCGTCTGACTTCATAGTGATCGCTCGCTCGTGCAGGTGGATAGTGGGAAACGAGGGTGTGACGGTGCCCCCGAAGAAACACCGTCAGGCGCTGAAGAACGATTAACGGTTGATGGTTTTCATCATCTGCGCGGTGTAACGCTCACCTTGTACAGGCACCTTGGCCAGAACCTCACCAAGTTCGCGAAGGTCTTCTACGGTCAATTCCACGGTTGCTCCGCCTACGTTCTCTTCAAGGCGATGCAGCTTGGTTGTACCTGGTATAGGCGCAATCCACGGCTTTTGTGCCAGCAGCCAAGCCAGCGCAATCTGGGCGGGGGTGGCTTGCTTGCGTTGGGCGATTTCACCGATCAGGGTGACGAGATGGTGGTTGGCCTCGCGGGCACCGTCAGCAAAACGAGGCAGATTGTTCCGGACATCACCATTGGAGAAGGTCGTGCCGGCATCAATTTTCCCGGTCAAAAAACCTTTGCCCAACGGACTGAAGGGAATGAAGCCAATCCCGAGCGCTTCGAGGGTTGGAATAATTTCCTGTTCAGGCTCACGGGTGAACATCGAATACTCACTTTGAAGTGCCGACAGCGGCTGCACCGCATGGGCGCGACGGATAGCGTCTACGCCGGCTTCACACATGCCAAAGTATTTGACCTTGCCTTCGGTGATGAGGTCGCGCACGGCCCCGGCAACATCTTCCATAGGAACATTGGGATCGACGCGATGTTGATAAAACAGGTCAATGCAGTCGGTCTTCAGGCGCTTGAGTGATTCTTCCGCCACCTGACGGATACGCTCAGGTCGACTGTCCAGCCCTGCGGCGGGGCTGCCGTCCTTAAAACCGAATTTTGTCGCGATGACGATCTGCTCGCGAAATGGTTGAACGGCTTCGCCAACCATTTCTTCGTTGACTTGCCCATAGGCTTCTGCCGAATCGAAGTGGGTGACGCCACGCTCAAAGGCCGCCCGGATGAGTTTGATTGCGTCCGCTTTGTCAGTGGCGGAGCCATAGCCGAATGTCAGGCCCATGCAGCCCAGGCCAATGGCTGAAACTTCGAGGCCGTTGCTGCCGATTTTGCGCTTTTGCATCATCCATCTCCTTTGTGGGTATTGGAAACCAACCCACAAACTGTTTGGTTATTGGGGATGCAGCTACTTTAGGAACATATGGCCCATTCAAGAAGTGGCATACTGTGATAACCGGTATGAGGTTAATTCATGATGGCACAGAGCGATTTCAACAGCCTTGCGGTGTTCATCACCGTTGCGCGCGAGCGCAGCTTTACCAGAGCCGCGGCACATTTGGGTGTGTCCCAATCTGCTATTAGCCATAGCATCCGCAGTCTTGAAGAACGTCTTGGTATCCGCTTGCTGACCCGCACCACACGCGGCGCGTCGCCGACCGAAGCCGGCGAGCGATTGCTTGTCAGCCTTGTGCCTTACTACGAGGGGATAGAAACCGAAATTGCTGCGTTAGGAGAGCTGCGTGACAAGCCGGCCGGAACTATCCGGATCACCTCGCCCGACCATGCGGCATCTAGCATTCTCTGGCCGAAACTCTCTAGGTTGCTGCCGGAATATCCCGATCTGACTCTAGAGATCAACATCGGCTACCGGTTAATCGATATCGTCGCTGAACGCTTCGACGCCGGAGTGCGTATAGGCGATCAAGTGGCAAAGGACATGATCGCAGTCAGGATTTCCCCTGACTTTAGAATGGCTGTGGTGGGAGCGCCGAGTTACTTTGCTCATCGTGCGAAACCACAGATTCCCCAAGACCTGACAACTCATAACTGCGCGAACCTGCGTTTGCCCACTCATGGTGGTTTGTATGCATGGGAGTTTTCCAAGGCAGGCAAGGCGCTACAGGTTCAGGTGTCTGGCCAGATGATCTTCAGCAACTCACCCCAAATAATGGCCGCCGCTCTGCAAGGATACGGGTTGGCATATGCACCGGAGGATCTTGTCCAGGCATATGTCGAGGATGGTCGGTTGATCCGTGTTCTTGAAGACTGGTCGCCAACTTTTCCCGGATATCACCTTTACTACCCGAGCCGGAGGCAGTCATTGCCAGCCTTTGCACTGATGGTCAATGCTCTCCGCTACAAGGTTTAGGGGACTCTGCGGTCAAATCCAGCATTGGTTGCGATTTTCTCATTGGTGACCGACAACCTCCAGCAGTTGATCAACACCCTTATCAATGTCTGCTTTTGGCTGTGGATTCAACCGGTAGACGCAACGGTCTAAAGGTAACCCAGCAAGAGGAGTGTTCTTATGAAGCAACGGCCTCGGATCTACTACGCTGACACGTAAAAGGCCCTGCTGGGGTTTGGAAGGTGAGTTCGCCGGACGCTTACGTGGGTTTTATCGCAGATGCTCGATGACGAAGCCTGGGCCTGCCCTCCGTTGAGCTGCAAAGGTAGCGAGATTGAAAGCAGGTTGCCGCTCCATGGCTTTTTACGTTTGTTCCCGAATCCATTTATGGACGAGGTTCGCTCTAAGACTGCGGTGCTAAACGATAAGGTCGGCGGCATATTTCCTTGCAAGCTCCCAAACGGCTCAGTCGAGAGGTAATCTCGTCCCCATCTCTGATGTCCAATGCAAAGCTCCCCACTGGTCTATTCCGTTGGCGCGGCTTGCTGTTTTTTCGCCGCAAAGAGCGTCAGATAGTTCAAGTCTTGAGGCACCAGCCTGTAGCTTTTCCCGGTTTCAGAAAGCACGAGATTGCCCAAGGCGAATACCCTGAAGTAGTCGGCATCCTGTTGGCTAAGGGTATTATTGAAAAATTCACGGAACCTGTAGGCATCCATTTCTTCGCTCGTCACTTTAAGGTAGACGCCCTTTCCTCCTACACGACCTATGAACCAGAGCATGAATCCTCTGCCTCCCTTGCGCGGCTCTAACCTAGCGCCGCCCTGTATGACGCGGGCAGGCATGGCTGGATCGGCCTTAGATACATTCGGGAAATACGATATCAGCGACATTTCGCCCTCACCGGCGATCTTGAGCCGTAAAGCGAAGAACTCGTGAGGCTTTAAATCTTTGTGTGCATTGCGATAGCACTCGACGAGCCGTTCAAAGCTGCTGGTACGATTCCTATTGGAAAACGAGTCACCTTTCGCAACACCTCGTTGATCCCGATCACCATGAGCAGAAGGATCTTCACCCGTACCTTTTTGCGTTCCTGGATCGGGTTTAGGCTTTGAGGGAGAAGGGTCAAACTCATTGATGTAGTCATGAAGCTTACGCTTAGCCTCGGCATCTTTAGACTGAGCCTCTGACGCTTGGGTAAGGCCATTCGCGTCCGGTTCCTCACCCTGCCAAGGGCATCCATGCACATGCCCTTCAGCGGGGTCGCGAAAGTGCGCAGCTTTGTAGGTATCTGCCGGTAAGCTTGCATAGTTCACGCCGGTAATCGTAGGCGGCTTTTCTAATGCCAGACACGCCGAGTATGAACATTGGAACGTGAACCGAGTCCTTGGCTCAGGAAGGGAAAAGTACGCTCTGCGTGCTTCCGTAATCGAAACGGTGGCCTCAAGCTCTACACAGTACGCTTCGGTGATTCGAATCTTCGCGGGCATTCGCTATCGTCCTGTCCTTGTGATTTGGGCAGACTACCCTAGCACTGTGACCTTGAGAATCACTCGCTGTATGCTATATGGTCGTCGAGCTTCATCATTCAGCCTCTTGGTGATCACACTCTTCGTGTGAATCGAATAGTGGTTTCTGGCCCATCGGCCTCAAGCCTTTATCGGAGCAAATAGAGACCCGATCATGGACTTTTGTACACAAAAACTTGCTCCCTGCGCAGCGGAAATCCAGCGCATAGTGACGCGGTTCTACAAGCTTTCAAAAGTTATGCAGCGATGGTCTCAGGGGCCTACGAGATGCAGTGTCCTCGGCATCATTTTTTTATAGAGAACCTAAGTTGCTACCCCCTTATAATCACGCAAGATGTGTTGGGCGGACGCTTACTCTTAATCGACGGCCTTTGCTCTGTTGCAGTTCGCATAGATGAGTACACCGGACGTTTAAAGCTAATCCCTGTAGTCGGCACCTATATCCCCCTCATTCAGCGTTGACTCGACACGACCCTCAACGATTAGCATTGACTCGCAATGCCTGGCAATAGGGGCACCGACTGCACACCCAAAAGGTGGTAGGCACTACTCATCCGCTCGCTTTTCTCCATACATCTTTGCAATCTCTTCAGGGTCAGAAACGTATATTTGTGACTTCAACCAGCGCCCTGCCCGTACCATTGGGTCATTCGACTGCTTCAGGCCTTGGGATATGTTATCAAGTCCCCTCACAACCAAATAAACGCCCGCAGTTAATACCACAAGGTATAAGTCCAGATTCACAGAACTGAACCAATCCTCCGCTCCGAAGGCACGGTATGAAGCAATGCACACGCCTGCGATGACCTCAGACAAGCCGTATGTGACCCGCCAGACCGTCCGAACCAAGAAAAACACCGCTCCGACGATAAATGTAAGCAGCCCCACCAGCAGTGAAATTTTATAGGTGGAGGCAACGTGAATGGATGCATACCCCCATAGCTGCTTCAGTGAAAAAATGACGCCGAATATGATACTCAGTCCCACAATTCCAAGCAGAATCGTACCAAATGCGGCCTTCACCCCTGACAAAAGCCTTAGAGCAGGGCCACGAGCGGCACTAGACGTGACAGACAGAACAAAAGACAACACCGCGAACCCGGTCGAAACAGCCAGTGGAAGTTTGAAGAACTGCCATCCCCGCGTGGTGATCGCGTAGGCGAGGCATACGACAATCGCAAGACTAATCACTACCCCCAAGGCCCCTTCTATCTTTACCGCCCAATCCTTGCTCTCAGGCTTGTTTGCGCTCAAATCTTCCTCCATCAACAACCGCTCCTGTAAATCACTCTTCTGTATTGATTAAGCACAATAATACGAACCCGCACCAAATCGAAAACACATCGCCCATGTGAGGCAGTAGCTCTCGGCGCTCGGACTTAAACCAGGGATTCCACCGCCGCGAGGCAAATCCACCATGCAACCAAGCTCAGACGGCGAACTCAGGTGTAGAAAGCCAGCTGGTCTAGGGTCAGGATTACCTGCAGCGCTTTGGCCATTGTATAGCTCGATGTCTCTGCGTCTCCGTGCCCAACGAGGTGTCGTGAAACCGCGCCCTCGGTAAGGTTGTCCGGGTCGTAGTTAGCGAAGGTGTAGTTTAGAAGGTAGCGGTTAAATTCCGTGGTGAGGAACAAGGTACCAGGGCCGCCTGTACGCTTTTCTGCACTCTCGATGGCGAACGCCAACAGCGCTTTGGTCTTCCCTGCCCTGCCTGTATGGGCTCGATATGCTCCGTTCAAAATTCCTTCAATCTCGGTGACCAGGATCTTGATCGCGGTAATGGGCTTGCCCAGGGCGAAAGCCTCAAGCCCTTCTCGGAGCAACGCCTCTTTGACAGCGAAATGGGGCTTGGCCAACCAACGAGAAAGCATATGCTCAAGGCGATTCTGGTCAAAATTCGCGATAACCTTGGTCTCAATCCCGGAGAGGACTAGACCCCCTTCATGATGCCCGAGAACCTCGGGGAACTCTCGATGCAAGATTTCTACGAAGGGGAACCAGCCCTGAGCTATCAATCGATCCAAGCTCTCGGTGTCAGCCACCATCTCGTATAGATGTCGATACCTGAGTTGCCTGAGAAGCCTGCCTAGCTCTCGTTCGAAGCCCCCGATGTCCAGGTCGCCCGAAGGGTTCATGTCGAACGCCAAGGCGAAGCCCCAGGACTCACGCGTCAGGCACAACACCTTATCCCGCTTGCCGAACTCTACGCACGGAAACTGCACAGCCACTACATCGGCAATGTCGTGCTGAAAGACAACTGTACCGGCGTCGACAGCGCGAGCGGTGATACATTGCAATGCTTTGGCAGCAGTATCCAACCACAACTCGGCACCTAGATCGGGCTTAAGCACCAGCAACACGGTTTTGTGGTCGCTGATTTCGATAGCCATTTGCTCCCGGATCGCCAACGTCCTGACCAGACCAGCGATCGACTCTGCCATGCGGTGGAAACTTGGTTCGTCCGACGTGCCCCCCAGCGCGTTATGACTTCGACCTGCTGCCCAGGCAGGGCAGCAGAAGCGGTGAATCCGCTGATCTCTTGTACTAGCTTGAGTTTGATTGGATCAGCAAGATTGCCCGCGATCATTCCAGGTAACAGATTGGGGATTTGGGCTCCATCGTCCTGAGCGTCTATGGTCATTGCGGCCCCACCTCATGTGCCATCCTAAATAAGGATTTATGGTCATCATGCCATTCCTGAACGAATTATCGCTGCCCCAATTCGATATATTTCATGCCAGCCCATTCACGTCTAGACCCTATCGAGCTAGGGGTCTGGCCAACTGTAAAGCTGGAAATCGACTTGTAAACCTTGCAGATTTACACATCAAAAAGAAGGTTTACAGCAGCCCTACGCTCGTCCTAGTCGACCGCAAGCCTGTCCCCTCCACCCGCCTAGCCCTAGCTTGGTGATAAGTCAGAGCCCTAGGTCTGTACCCAATAGGTCGTCACGCATCTCATCAGTGGCATAGCCATCAGCGATGAGCCGTTGCTGCAGATGACGAACGATGTGCCACCTCAGCCGAAGTCTGATTTCTAAGTATGCTGACCCGCCCTCGTTTCGAGCGGGCGGAGATGAAAATGAGGCCAGGATATTGAGCGTGTCGGATCCCGCCACGCTCATGTGCAAGCGGGTCAGGTCATCTATTCCTGGCTCGCGTTTGTATTGTGCAAACGCTTGGCCAATTATCTGGCGAAGAGAAGCCCATAGGCCCGTGATGCATCCATCCAGATACACACTTCCAAATCAGACCCTAGCTTCACTCATTCTCACCAGGCGAAATCAAGCGCAACACAACATATTGATATAAAACGCAGGAACCGCGCATATAAACACTACATATAGTATTTTTGAAAAAAACCATGTGTGGTTTGTAGTCAAAGCGTAAGCAGCAGCCTGTCGGCTGCAAAGGAACGCGACCTCCCCTAGGCCCCCGGCCATATCGCTCTACCACTTGACCGTGTTTTCCCTGCAGCGCCGCATAAGCAAAAAGCCGCAAGCATCCAATGTAAAACGGTCTGAATACGTTAGCGATACCTTGGCGATACCGTGATCTGAGCATTGCTGCTTTTTCTTTTGCCCTCAAATATAGAACTCCGTCTGGTTTTAAATTTTTCAAGGGGGTGGGGTAGCAACGTTGTCGCAATTCTGTAAGAAATGTCGATTTCAGATAAGTTTGACTGACACTGGCCGGACATTTCGCTTGAAATGCAGCTGTCTAGCCTTGTCATGATGTCGGTGCGTGCACGTGTCCGTTGCAGACACTGCGACTATGAATCAGCCTAGCGCACGAGCAATAAAACTACACCTAGATCAACACCTGCTTGGCGAAATCCATTAGGTCGCTGATGCTGTTGGAATTGGATCTGTCCAGATATACGCCTGTGATACCAACCGTACGAGGCCCGTAGCTGTCGCAACGCAATGAATCACCAATCATGACGATTCCGTTGTCACCGAACGCATCTCCGGGCACAAGGCCAAGCATCTTGCAAGTTTGACGGTACATACGTGGATCTGGCTTAGTCGCATTAATTTCATAGCTAAACCCGTACGCATCCAACGTCGGGAACAAGCGAGCAACCGCCCTGCCGTAAGGAAAGGCCAGGTTGCTACAGACCGCCACGAGTCGCTTGCGCTTTTGCAGCAGAGCAACGGCTTCTAGGGCATCGGGAAACGCCTCGATAGAGTTGACTTCCGCCTCAAGCATTTCTTCAATTTCAGCCAGTCGTGAGGCGGTTATTCCGATACCCAGATGCTCTGCTGCTTGAGACAGTCCCCCGTTGAACATCATGAGAGCACTTGCATCATCCGGCCGAGGTTGGCGACCGTTGCGAAGGCCTTCTTTCAACAACTGACGGTAAGGATGCGTGGCCGTTTTGATTCGAAGGATTGTGCCAAAGGCATCGAATAAGACTGCTTTGTATTTCATCACCTGCCCTCCAAGCCTGAAGCAAAACAATAAATCCAGTCAACAACGCTTGGCGTCTGCGACCCGTGAGACCTACCCGGTTGGTGGATGCAACTGCGCGGCTCTCACAGTCATTAGGTCTGCAGATTTACGAAAGCCATTGCCAACCAGCACGTACACAGTATCCGGTGTTTCAAATATGCCCTCTTGCCGATACGACGTGGCATATCCTGTGAAGATGGCCCCCCCAGCGCGGTACCTCCCACTGCTGTGCAATTGGACAAAGTGCGTGTACATGACCATCGGGAGCATCGGCTTAGGTAAGGGATCGGCATTCACGTCCAGAACGACGTCGATCAGCACCCAGGCGCAGACCGCGCACCAGGGCTTGCCGGAAACGTGAAACTTTTCCTCGATAGCACAAGCGCTGTCCGGCCCCGCGCCCTTCACATGCCGCCCTTCCAATGCAATCATTTGGCGAACAGACAACAGATCCATGGTCATTCCAGTGGTGCTGATAGTAGCTGACACTGCGGGTCGATCAGCACGTAGGCGCTATCAGTGCGTGTGATCGCAACGAGGTGATCAGCAATCTCGATGAACTCAACGACGTCGGATGTGCGAATCAGACGACCGCTCTTGAATCTGTCCTTACGATCAAAGTAAACCCTGCCGATTAAGCTGAATCCCTCCATGGCCGGCTGATGCAAGTAAGCCGTGATCGCCCGCCCGAAATTGACGCGGGAAGCTTGTGCGACCCCTGCGGGTACATCCAAGTTGGGTGTCATGGAGTCGACCTTCAAGGTTGCTCGGTGACGATGACGTAGTGATCTTTTTGACTCACGCTGCGCACCATTAGAAAACCTCCCTTTCTCGATACTTGGGTAACCTCAGGAGTCACAACGGTCATGCCATCGCGAATCTCTCCGGAGCGGTCGAGGTACGCTTGAGCCGCGTAGCGATCACCCATTCGTGCAGCGCCAATCAAATAGGCATCAACAGTGACGCCCCAGTCGAGACTGCTGGCTGTTAACACCCCGGAAGGAACCGCCGCCGGCTCAATCAGACCCAACACCTGCGTTTTACTCATGTTCAGATCTCCACAATCTTGTGCGGGTCGAACCCCGTTTCTTCACCGGGATACCCGCGAGCATTTGAGATCAAGTGACACGTGCCGAACATCTCATCTATGGATCGATGCGTATGCCCGAAGATCCACATATCGGCCTTTTCCAACAGTGAATGCCATCGGTTGAAATAGGCTGCGCTGACGTGACCTTCATGCTCATCGCCAGCTGCTTCAGCGATCGGGCAGTGATGATTTACGACGACCGTTGTCCCTTTAAAAGGGGTACTGAGCTCTCGATCAAGAAATTCACGGGTGGCCTGATTTTTCTCAATGAGGTCGGCCGGGCGCAGGCGGCGATACTGAGCATCAGCACGAATCATCTTGAAGTCATTCATCTCACGCGCACAGACCATTGAAGCGGCAACCACATCTCCAGTAGCCGCAAAATCAGTCCAGCCCGTTCCTACCAAGAACCTGACGTTGCTGGCAATCCAAACCTCGTTTTCAAGCACGTGGACATGTGGCGCTGCTGCTGCCTTCATTTTGGCCAACGTGCGGTCAAGGTGCCCTTTGTAAAGCTCGTGGTTCCCGCAGCAATAGATGACGGGGCACCTAAACGTCTCATTAGCCCACACCACCCCCCGAGCTTTAAGATCGATATCGCCTGCGAGCACTACCAGATCAGCCTCATGGTCAGGCGGTGAAAAGGGTGAAAACTCGTTGTGCAAATCTGATAAAACCAAAATTTTCATGAGCGCTCGCAGGCGTACCGCACAGTTGGTGCTTACCGCTGGCATGCGCCAGATGATCAAGGCAGGGACGCTACTAAGAGTGGGTTTAGCGGTATATTGAAGCCGCCTCATCCAACGCTGAGCCCTGTAGGTATGCACCCGCTCGCTCATGCCCACCCAATCGGTGGAGGCAAGCCGTTGGGCCTCACCCAGCCCCACCAGACAAGGCCAGTCCCCTATCGGCAACTATATACAGTGGAAGGGGACTAGGCAACATGGCTTTATCGTGGGCTTTGGGAACGCTTCATGAACCTTAAGCTCGCGGTCGGCGCAGTGCTTCGCACGCTACGGAGTAAAGAGAAGCGAACCCGCGAAAGTCTTGCTGATGTTAGCAGCCATACCTACCTAGCCAGGCTGGAGCACGGAAGATCAGCGGTTACCCTGGAAAAACTTGAGCTCATCAGTACGACGTTCAACATCAGCCCACTGACTTTTTTGACCCTTGCTCTCGCAACAAGTAAGGGCGAATCAATCGAGGAAGTACTGTCACAGACACGCATGGAGCTGGACAGGTTCGAAGCATCGGGCGGGTTAGATGAGCTCAATAGTGAGATAGAAGATGGCGAGCTCGTCTCGCGTCCCCCTGGTAGGCAAATTGACCTGCAAAGGCTTGAGAATGTCCTCAAGTGCAAAGCGCAGGGGATGTCTCAGAAGGACACCGCAGCGGCGCTTGGGATCAGTAAGCAAACAGTGCATAAGCTTTGGAAACGCGATCAAGCGTAAACCTGTGCCCTGTCGTGTCGGAGCTCGTTGATCTTGATCTTCCCCCGAAACCGTCGGTAAAAACCTCATTGGCTAGCTTTCAGCGTTTCAAGCATTGCCTCGGCGGCTAGGGTGTGAACTTTGCGAGTCGGGTGCCATTCATCCCAGTAGTAATGGGCATCTGGATGTTCACACATGGGCTTGACGTTCGGATAGGTGGCTTGGCAAGGCGTATCCAGATCCTTCAACCCCACGGCATCGGGCGCCGCGCGAAGCTTGTTGCTGAAGGTTAAGTGGTCAAAGTAACTGATACTGATGTCATGAGCTTTAGCCAATGTTGTGAGCATCACTGGCAATTTTTGTTCGAGTACCTGCTGGTAATCAGCTGCGTTCTTGACCTGATTGCCCTGCACCACCGCCGGCACATGACTCAAATCCGTAGTCCCCACGACCATGACGTGCTTCGCGCCTGCTGCAATGAGCGCCTCGGTGGCGTTCTGGATGTTCGCCACGCTGTTTTGGCTTAGCACGTCAGTCGACTCTGGGTGCGAGAAGTCGGCCCATTCGAAAAAGTCGTTAGCTGAGATGAATATGAAATAGAGCGCGTTCGGATCCGCTTTATGTGTTTTGGCGGCCTTCAAATGTTCGGCGATTTGGCCGAAGACCCCAGTGTCGCGAGATGGCTCCATCCAGGCGTAGTAGTTGCCGTTGCCGCTCTTGGCGCCGCCTATTGCGTAGTCCGTCAAGGGGGTTCCCAACGCGTGGGCCAAGTTCTCGACGGCGGTGGGGCCGTTGCTCCAGCGACCCTTCCAATACAACGAACCAGGTAACTCCTGCGCGTCTTTGACCTTCTGTGCGGCGAGTGTTCTGGTGAAAACTTCACCTGCACCATTGTCGGAGTAGCTGTCACCGAAAGCATAGAGATGATCGTAGTTGGTGGCGGCGAAGGCGGTTGATGCAGTCAGCGTGAACAGAGCAGCCAAGCAAGCGCGTCGAGTCATTGAAAGTCTCCTAGGTTGTCACCTCAGACTACCGGCGGCGACGTTTTGCCTAGCCCCGGTTGCGACCTATATCCAGCCAGGTGCGTAAAGACTGTCCTATCTGCGACAGGTAAGTCGCAGATTATTCCAGCAATCCTAGGCGGAGCGTTAGGTGCTGTACGAAAAATTCGAGTGAGTACAAACGAGGTTAGTACGTTCACCCGACGTGCGCGCATGACGTTGGCATCGATACCGTGACACAGCGCAACGCTAGCAACAGAGGTACCTGCGCGCAGAGATTACTGGACGACTGTGCTTTAAACCGCTTCGGATGAAAGGTTCGCTGACGTAGGGTATTTGCTTGCTTGGGCTAAACGTGGTGTCGACTTAAAATGAGGGACATCGTTGGCCTGATTGATGACGTCAGCATGTGTTTCCTGGGCGCTTATCCTTCAGCCGCGAAGCGGCCGAGCTTAATCCACCCTTGCCGTGGATTTGGAAGGGAATAGCAAATGAAAAAAGGGCCAGAGGCCCTTACATCAATACAGGAAAGATCACTGGGCAAGCCACGTTTCGACTTCTTCGGAGCCGTATTCAGCTTTCCAGTCCTTTAAAACCTTGTGATTGCCGCCCTTGGTTTCCACTACTTCCCCTGAATGCGGATTCTTGTACACCTTGAGCGAGCGAGCCTTTCTGGTGCCTTTGGTCTCCACCGGAGCCGACATGCGACGAGTCGAGGCGTGAGGATCCAGCAGACTGATGATGTGCTTTAGGCTGTAGCCGTATTCGCCGAGGAGATCGCGCAGCTTGGTTTCAAATTCAATTTCTTTTTTCAGGCCACTGTCATTTTTAAGCGTTTCGAGCTCAGCCATTTGGGCGGCGAGCTGCTGTTCGAGCTTACGGAATTCGGCAAGACGGGACATTGGAAAACCTCAACTAATTGGTGTTGGCAGCATAATGCACCTTGAGACCACCTGGAAGACAAGTGCTCGAAACACCGCGCGGTGCATTGAACACCTAGCAGAAGGACGCTGGGTGAGGGAGAGGCGTTTGATGCCAACTGCGCAAGGCTTCGCGAACAGGGCTGGGATATTAAGCATCTGTAGGAATCTAAATGTCATCGCCCATGGCTTTGTCCGTGCCGAACATCAGCACGACCATAATCAGTCGCTTCAAATTCCTGACACACTCGTCCGCTTGTTCCAACGCCATCTCAAACGGTCATCCTGATCCATAACCCACAAGCCCGACGAAATCGCCAGCCAAAACTAAGCGGTCACCAGCCAGGGGATGCTCATGACCCAGCCGATGGCCTTGGCACCTGCACGCGCCCATGGGGCTGTGTATCTAGGTTCACCATCCGCGCCGGGTATGGGCGCCGACGAGCAAAAATGCAATTAGGGTGATGTCTGCCAGCTGAACCTTCCGCCGTTCGACGACGCACCAGTGGACGAAGGTTGGGTTGTAAAAGCGTCAGGAAAAGACGACCATGGGTGGCCTAGTGCCACCCTTAAATCTCAAGGAAGCTGTGCATGCAAGCCAAAACACTCAAATCCCTAATCGCCGATCACGGCGTTTCCTTCGATGCCGCAACCATCATGAACGCGCTGGTCAAGACCGGGCATGCGGAGGTGTTCAAGTACGCCAGTACGACAGGAAGCGGTGCAATGAAGTCGTTTAAGCGACTCACTGATCAAGCTGAACAGTTCGGGGTCAATAAGGCTTCAATGGGCCATCCATTCAAAACTGAGCCAAAGTTCTTCGCCGAAACCTTCGCTGATCTGCTCAATGTAGTGGTGTGTCAACTGCAAGAGGAGACAGCCACGCTTGCATCAGCACGTGCTCAGCTAGAGGTTGTTTAACCAGTCCAGCGCTTGGCCCCAGCTACCACGGCTGGCGGGAGAGGAGTTAGTAGCCTTGACCCGGAAAATTCACCCCGATGTGACTTAGGCCACGAGCTGCAATCGCCATCATCAATCTACGTGCCTTCACTAGCCCGCGGTGATTTTGCTGTCCAAGCTGCACCGACACGCCGCATGCCATATCCTTGCGCTACGCAACCAACCTCTAGGCAGTGATTTGAACGATGGGTTTTGAACAGCTAGCTGAACTACGCGACCGCCTGCGGGCTGAAACAGAACAGGAAAAAGCCGGTAGGACACATCCCAAACGGGGGCCTTCACCGGATACCAAACCTCGTAACCAGGATCCAGCAGTGGATGCGATCTGGCGATTGCAGAAGCATTTTCCATTGGCTTTTCCCGTCAATCCAGCCCCCAAGGTTCCGCTCAAGGAGGGGATTCTCAAGGATGCGGAGCAATACCTAGAGCTTCTTGGGATAACCCACGAACAGCTCAAACTTGGTATCTCCACATGGTGCCGAGGAACAAGGTACTGGGCATGCATGGTCGAGAACGCAGCGCGCTTGGACTTGAACGGTCAAGCAGTCGGAGCCGTTACTGTGACTCAGGCGTTGCATGCGAAGCAGCAAGCGTCGCGCCAACGTGGACAGGCTCGCCGCAATAATGGGAAGCAAAAAGCGCGTGTCTCTGCCGCCGATGCCGATGCGGCCATGCAACAGACCGCGGAGTGAGCCCAGTCGCGTCCTGCGTCGTTTCTTCAACCACTCGAAGCACTAGCAGGGGCGGCTTGCTAGCCGCCCGCTCTGCTGATCGGCCTCTGGAAAGGGCTTTTGGAGCCCACGAGACTGAACGGAAAGCCCGCAGCTTGAGATCAGCTAGTCGTGCGGGCTAAACCACACATTTCTACGGTTAATTCCCCAGATCACTACTGAAGCGCAAGTCACGTAGGCGATCAGACAGCTTGTCCACAGGCGCCAGGCTTAGGGCGATCCAGGTCAACTCGTGCCAGATCTGATCTTGAATGATCAGGCTGCCAGCTAAGTCGCAGAGATCCTCGGCCCCTTCTAGAAATTCAGAGTCCACAGCAAGTACCCCACCCTCAGGAAGGATTTCCCGCAGCAAGCCAACGATTCCTGTCGGGTACCTGCCATTGCCTTCTAGATCAGCAATTGGAGAGAAGAGATGGCAGCTGGGAACGTACTTATTTGCAATTACCGGCGCAAGCCAACCACGAAGCACTTCATAGCTGGAAAATTTCCTAGCATCTGACCACCCAATTCCATAGCTGTTGACCAGTTGATTGCATTCGCACTGACCACTCAATTGCATTCGACCTGACCAGCTATCCCGCTATTACGCTTAGCGTACTGAATCCAAAATCGCGCTCAGCGAAGACTACCGCTCGCATGCCGGCTCAAATGCTACCCCCTCCATGTCGTTGCTCGGTGGTCTACCGATGAGCATTGCCCTCCCATCGTTAATCCCGCCACAGGCATTTGTGCAAGAGGGCTGAATGTGGTTACATCTGTATATTCGATTATCCACATATACAGAGCGATTGCTTATGAGCCTGGCACCACACACGTTCTTCAAATGCCTTGGAGACGAAACTCGCGCTCGGATCATGCTCATGCTTTCGGCTGAGGGTGAGCTGTGCGTGTGCGAGTTGATCTGGGCACTGGAGGACAACCAGTCCAAGGTTTCGAGGCACCTGGCCCAGTTGCGTGCCTGCGGGTTACTGGCGGATCGCAGGCAGGGTCAGTGGGTTTACTACCGCCTGCATCCCGAGCTTGAACAATGGGCACTGGATGTTCTGAACGTCACTACGCAAGCCCACCAGTCCTGGGTTAACGACCATCAAGGACGGCTGGCTTCCATGGAAGACAGACCCGTGCGCCAAGCCTCCTGCTGCTGACCTTCTGACCTGGAACATACCCATGCTCATCGCTGCGTCAATTTTCGTAGTTACGCTTGTCTTTGTTATCTGGCAACCCAAGGGGTTAGGTGTCGGCTGGAGCGCGGCAGCGGGTGCCGTTCTGGCACTACTGACTGGCGTCGTGAGTCTGGGGGATGTGCCGGTTGTGTGGCACATCGTCTGGAACGCAACCGCGACCTTCATTGCAGTGATCGTTATCAGTTTGCTGCTTGATGAAGCGGGCTTTTTCAAATGGGCAGCGCTGCATGTTGCTCGCTGGGGCGGTGGGAAAGGCGGACGCCTGTTTGCATTGATGATCTTGCTCGGGGCCGCCGTCTCGGCACTGTTCGCCAACGATGGAGCCGCATTGATTCTGACCCCAATCGTCATCGCGATGCTGACGGCGCTTCGTTTCAGTCCGGCATCCACTCTGGCATTCGTGATGGCCGCAGGCTTCATCGCGGATACCGCCAGTCTGCCCATGGTCGTGTCGAATCTGGTCAACATCGTTTCGGCTGACTTTTTCAGCGTGGGTTTTGGTGAGTACGCCTCGGTGATGTGGCCAGTGAATCTGGTGGCGGTGGCCGCGACGCTGTTCATGCTCTGGATGTTCTATCGCAAGGACATCCCCGCCCAGTACGACGCGGATCAACTTGAGGCCCCAGCAGCAGTGATTCGTGACCGGGCGACCTTCATTGCTGGCTGGTGGGTACTTGGCCTGCTGCTGGTTGGCCTCTTCGCACTGGAGCCGTTAGGCATCCCCATCAGCGTCGTTGCTGCTGCGTGTGCGGTGATCCTGCTGTTCATTGCTGGAAAAGGCCACATCATCTCCACCCGAAAGGTCATCAAGCATGCGCCTTGGCAAATCGTCGTGTTTTCGTTGGGCATGTATTTGGTGGTCTATGGCCTGCGCAATGCCGGGCTGACTGACTCCCTCTCCGCGTTGCTGAACACCTTCGCCGAGCATGGACTGTGGGCCGCCACCTTGGGCACGGGTATCACCGCTGCGCTGCTTTCCTCGATCATGAACAACATGCCGAGTGTGCTCATAGGCGCTTTGTCTATCCAGGGCAGCGACGCTACGGGGCTGGTGCGTGAGGCCATGATCTACGCCAACGTCATCGGTTGCGATCTAGGCCCAAAGATCACGCCCATCGGAAGCCTGGCCACGTTGCTGTGGCTGCATGTTCTGGCGCAGAAAAATATCCGTATCACTTGGGGCTACTACCTCAAAGTTGGCAGCATCCTCACCCTCCCTATTTTGCTGGTAACGCTGGCGGCACTGGCGTTGCGGCTAAGCATCCCTGTCTAGGAGACACCCATGAAAGTACTATTTATGTGTACGGCCAACAGCTGTCGGAGCGTTCTCTCGGAGGGTCTGTTCAACCACCTGGCCCCGAACGGTTTTACTGCCGTCAGTTCAGGCAGCTTCCCAAGTGGACAGCTGAATCCCCGCGCCGTGAGCACGCTGCAAGCGCTAGACATCGATACCTCAGACCTCTACAGCAAAGGTTCAGAAGTGTTCTCTGATTCGCCGCCAGATGTTGTGATCACCGTGTGTGACAAGGCTGGAGGCGAACCATGCCCGGTCTATTTTGGGCCCGCTATCAAAAGCCACTGGGGCCTCGCCGATCCTTCTGACGTGGAAGGATCAGACAACGACGTACAGGCAGCATTTGACGCGACGGTCGTCCAGATCAAAGAGCGTTTCCAAGCATTCTTCAGCCTGGATCATTCGGCGCTTACGCCGCAAGAACTGAAGCGCGAGCTAGATCGAATAGGTGAACTGTGATGGATGAATTTTCCACGGATATCAGTCCGGATCTTCCAAATCTGGATCTGTCACTGGTTGATATCCCCACACTGGATCTGCTTCAAGGTCACGATCAACCGGCCCACAAGCCGCGTATTTTGTTGTTGTATGGTTCGACCCGTGAGCGCTCTTTCAGCAGGCTACTGACCCAGGAGGCTGCACGCATTCTGACCCAAATGGGAGCCGAAGCCGTCATCTTTGACCCGTCAGGTTTGCCTCTCCCTGATGACGCTCCGGAAGACCACCCAAAGGTCAAAGAGCTGCGGGATTTGGTTCTGTGGTCAGAGGGACAAGTGTGGTGTTCGCCAGAGCGTCACGGTGCAATGTCTGCTGTATTCAAAGCCCAGATCGACTGGATTCCGCTCACGATGGGTGCTGTCCGACCCAGCCAGGGCAAGACGCTGGCGGTCATGCAGGTCTGCGGTGGATCACAGTCGTTCAACACGGTAAATCAGCTGCGAATTCTCGGGCGCTGGATGCGGATGATCACCATCCCAAACCAGTCGTCAGTACCCAAGGCCTTCCTGGAGTTCGACGACGCAGGCCGCATGAAGCCATCTGCCTACTACGACCGTGTAGTCGACGTGATGGAGGAACTAATGAAGTTCACGCTGATGGTTCGGGGCCGGGAAACGTATCTGGTAGACCGCTACTCGGAGCGAAAGGAAAGCGCCGAGGCGCTCTCGAAACGAGTCAATCAAAGATCGATTTGAGCTACCAAGGGGATAGAGGATGAGCAAGACGACAGTAAGGATTGCGCAGGTTTCGGACGCTCAAGCCATCCAAGCAATCTACGCACCGATGGTTGAGAGCACTACGATTTCGTTCGAGCTTGAGCCGCCTTCAGTCGAAGAGATGGCCATGCGGATTGAGTCGACTCTGCCAACTTACCCGTACCTGGTTGCGGTGCGAGACGGCCAGGTCATCGGCTATGCATATGCCAGTCAGCACCGGGCTCGTGAAGCCTATCGCTGGTCGGTCGACGTCACCGTTTATATATCGTCAGAAGCGCACCGTTGCGGCGTCGGTCGGGCACTGTATGACGTGTTGCTGCCGACGTTGAAGAGGCAAGGGTTTCACGCAGCCTATGCCGGGATCGCTCTGCCCAATGATGGCAGCGTGGGACTACACGAAGCACTAGGCTTCGCTCACATCGGGACGTATTCAGAAGTAGGATTCAAGCATGGCGCTTGGCATGATGTTGGATATTGGCGTATCGCGCTGGATTCAACGAATCCGCCAAAACTGCCCGTGCTTTTCAGTGAGATCAGTCTCTTCTGAATGAGCCACGACCAGCAGATCAAGTACGCTTGACCCCTCAAAAAGAAAACCCCTCAGCTAGCTGGAGAAGCATCTCCTCAACCTGGCGAGTTCCAACGGTGCTGGTAAGCATCGATAGTGGGCTTTTACACTGGAAGCGTTCTTTCGGCTTGGTTAGCCAACGCACCGTAAGCGGCCGGTGAAGACACCTTCTCAAACGCTGGCTGCCCTCTAACCGAGATCGGTACATCTCGGGCAGATCGCGATGACATTTTATCCAGGCGCGTGGCGCGAATGGTTGCCAAGCGGACAGGGTGACCAACGCACTGCTTATGTCCTACGTCGTTAACTTGGAGTAATTTAAATGACCACGGCCTTGGTGTGGCTCTCTGAATCGGTGCAGGGTCACTCCTCGAACGGGCTGATTGAATTGTAGAGTGCTACCTAAATTGTATTTGGCGCTCAAACTACAGCAGCCACTTTGGGGAGAACGAGTATTGTCAGCAGAAAGTGATATCAGGGTGGTTACGACAGATTCCGCATGGTCGGTGTTTCTGGTGTTCTTGCGGCTGGGCTTAACGTCTTTCGGAGGCCCGATTGCGCATTTGGGATATTTCCGAGAGGAGTTTGTTGCTCGGCGTCAATGGCTCAGTGAACGCAGCTATGTTGATTTGGTCGCACTGTGTCAGTTTCTTCCGGGGCCGGCGAGTAGCCAGGTGGGCATAGGGCTGGGACTATCGCGAGCCGGGTTTTCGGGGGCCGTCGCCGCATGGGCAGGTTTCACATTGCCATCGGCGATAATTTTGGTTCTGTTCGCTCAGGGCATGTCCACATGGGGAAGTGCTTTCCCTAACGGTCTATTACACGGGCTTAAAATCGTCGCGGTCGCTGTGGTTGCTCAAGCAGTCTGGGGAATGGCTTGCAATCTTTGCACCGATGTACCTCGGGTAACCATGGCTGCGTTTTCTGCTTGCGCTGCGCTCCTTTGGCCCAATGCATTGGGGCAGATTGGAGTGATCGTATGCGCCGCCGTCATCGGGTTGATGCTGTTTAAGCCCACTCAAGGCTTGGCTGCGGAATCCTTGCCGATCTTGGTCAGCCGGAAGGTGGGGGTAATGTCGCTGGTGCTGTTCTTCAGCTTATTGGTTGGCCTACCATTATTGATTCAGGTTTGGCCTTCTCAAACTCTGGCTATGGTGAACGCCTTTTACCGTGCTGGCTCATTAGTATTCGGTGGGGGGCATGTCGTCCTGCCGTTACTCCAGGCGGCGACGGTACCCAACGGCTGGGTTGCCAACGACACTTTTTTGGCTGGGTATGGCTTGGCACAGGCCGTGCCGGGCCCACTTTCTACCTTCGCAGCATTTCTCGGTGCGTCCATGAACGTCCAGCCTTCTGGTTGGTTGGGCGCTTCGATTTGCCTCATCGCTATATTTGCGCCTTCATTCCTGCTGGTGATCGGAGTGTTGCCATTCTGGGAGCAGCTGCGTCATAGCTCGCGCACCCAAGCGGCGCTTGCGGGAGTTAACGCGGGAGTGGTCGGGCTTCTTTTGGCGGCCTTATACAACCCGATCTGGACGAGTGCCATATTCAAACCGCAAGACTTTGGGTTAGCGCTGATGGCCGTAGTTGCGTTAATGTTTTGGAAGGTGCCTCCGTGGTTGGTCGTCCTATGCAGTGGTTTGCTCGGATGGGGGCTAAGCAAAGTTTTTTAGGGAAGCTAGCAAACTCAAGACGGCTAGCCGCACTCGCTCCTTAGCGTCAGCCTAGCAAACTTTACGTGCTTACACGGGCGACCATTTATGCGGGAGAAGCTCTGCGATTTCGCTCGCCCGTTGTTTCGGCAGGCGTAGGAGTACGTCCTTCAAATAAGCGTACGGATCATGCCCGTTTATGCGAGCGGACTGGATCAAACTCATGATTGCCGCCGCCCGTTTTCCGCTGCGTAGCGATCCAGCAAACAACCAGCTCGAGCGCCCTAGGGCCCATGGTCGGATTTGGTTCTCGACTTGATTGTTATCGATGGGCACAGCCCCATCGTCGAGGTAGCGCGTCAGCGCTACCCAGCGTTTAAGGCTGTAATCCAGGGCTCGGGCCGTGGCGGATCCGCTGGGCACCAGATCTCGCTGGGCCCACATCCAGTCATGCAGTGCCTTGATTATCGGTGCAGCCTTTTCTTGGCGTATTCGCCAACGATCCTCATCACTCATGTCTCGCGCTTGGCGCTCAACTTCGTACAAGCCGCCAATCGAGTGCAACGCCTGTTCGGCCAGTTGGCTTTTGTTTGCCAAGTGCAGATCGAAAAACTTGCGGCGGGCGTGGGCCATGCAGCCGATTTCGGTCATGCCTTTCTCGAAGCCTGCTTTGTAACCCGCAAAGTCATCGCACACCAGCTTGCCATTCCAAGAGCCGAGGAAGTTACGCGCATGCTCGCCCGCTCGGCTTGGGCAGAAATCATAAACCACAGCCTTGAGCGTCGAAAACGGCGTGGCACAATAAGCCCAGACGTACGCTCGGTGGGTTTTCTTCTCACCTGGCGCAAGCATTTGAACCGGAGTCTCATCGGCGTGTATCACTCCCTCGGCAAGCACCGCCTCGCGGAGCGCATCGACCAGGGGTTGAAGCTGCACGCCCGTTTGCCCAACCCACTGCGCCAGCGTCGAACGGGCGATCATCAGGCCGGCGCGGCCAAAGATTCTCTCTTGCCGATACAGTGGCAAGTGGTCGGCGAACTTCGCCACCATCACATGAGCCAGCAGGCCTGCGGTCGGGATACCCTTGTCGATTACCTGTGCGGGTACTGGCGCCTGGATCAGTGTTTCGCACTGTCGGCAGACCCACTTTCCGCGTATGTGCTGCTCGACGGTAAACATGCCTGGCGTGTAATCGAGCTTCTCGCTGATGTCTTCGCCGATGCGCTGAAGTTGGCAACCACATGCGCACTGCATATTCTCAGGTTCGTGACGGATCACTGTGCGCGGAAACTGCGTCGGCAAAGGCGCACGCTTGGGTTGCTGACGGGGTTCGGTCGGTGCAGCCGGCGGATTGGCCGCTTTCAACTCCGCTTCGATGGCCGCGATATCAGTGTCGAGCAGGTCGTCGAGCAAGCTGCCCTGGTCAGGGCTAAGTTGCTCGCTGCGTTTGGCGAACTTGTGCCGTTTGAGCACTGCGATTTCGTGGGTGAGTTGTTCGTTGACTATTTCGATCCTATGGATCTTCTTGCCCATCGTGTCGACCTGCGACAGCAACTGCGCAGCGAATGCACGCAGTTGATCGAGGGTCATTTGATCGAGGTTGGGCGCAGAAGTCATGCCTTGGATTTTACCAAAGCAGACCGCCTGCGGCAGCAGGCTTAGGTCTTAATTACAGCCTTTTAAAGGATGGTGATTGCCCCGCCAGCTCCAACCCGTTGCCAAGGCAGGCCCAGAACCAAGGCTTGAAGTTGTTCGGTATTCAGCTGCATCTCGCAGCCTTATCGGATACCTGGCCAGTGAAACTTGCCTTGATTCAAACGGCGAGCGGCCAGCCAGACGCCAATCCCGTCATGCACCAGTACCTTCATGCGAGTGGCGCGCCGATTGGCAAACAGATAAGCGCAGTGCGGCTTCGCCGCACCGAACACCGCAATCACCCTGGCCAGCGCAGTTTCAGTGCCGGCGCGCATATCCATGGGCTCGGTGGCGAGCCAGATGGCGTCGATGCGAATCATTGGGTGAGTCCACGGACAAAGCGGGCACAGCCTTCGGGGTCGGAAGCTGGCCATTTCACTGTGAGTGTTTGCCCGCCAAGCGGCAGCTCGATAGTCGCCGATGTTTCTTCCGGACGTTTAGGGCTGGCTCTTAGCGGGACAAAAGCTGGCAAGGCTGCTGGTGGCTGGTCTCTGTAAATCGGCAACCACTTGCGGATTACGTTGGCGTTGATACCGTGGCGGATGGCGACGCTGGGAAGCGTTGCGCCAGGTTGCAGGCATTCCTGAACAACCTGAGCCTTGAAGGGTTTTGGATAAGAGCTTCGTTGGCGCATGGAAATCCTGACGTTAAGGGCTATTGCGTCCGCTTTAAAATACGCGGACACCATCGCCCTTAATGCTGGAGTTCGTAAGGTGTGTTCCCGGAACGCTTACGTTTCTAAAACATGAAGCGATTTTGTCAGGGGTGGATTGCGAGTAAACATCTCTAGGAGCGGATTTTGTGGATGTGCGCTTGTGGTGCTGCTTGGCTGGGCTGGGGACGGGGGGATGTGGCTATTCGGCTGGCCGTAGGATGCTGCGGTACTGATGGGGTACCAAGGACGCGCTGTCCTGCACCAGGGGTGTTGGAACCATCCACGTGTAAACCAATGAAAATCTGCGAGGCCTTCGGAGGTTCCCATGTCGACGAAGATGGTGCGTTTACACCTTGATTGGGGTGCGGGAGGCCTTTTCCTAAAGGATTAAGGGGCGCAAAATTCCTTAATGTAAACCTCGACACCCAGTGAATCCGGGGCTTTAGGGAAAATAGAGGCTCCGATCAGGCAAAATAGCGCGGGTGGTAAAGAAACCTAGTTTACAAACATCGAAAAAAACTGGTTTGAGGGGCTTGTTTACGTTTAGGATCTAGCGGATGCTATAAATACGACGTCCAGATCGATTCGATCATGGCTGAGACCCAGTAAATACGGGAGCTCAAGGTGACGAGAATTTGCCTGGAGGTCAAAGTCGGAAATTTGAGAAATGTTTACCCTTTACACAGAAGATAGATAACGTCTCGGTAAAACGATCGCATAGCACCACCGCACCGCGCGCCAGCGCCGGGCGAATCACCTGAGCCAGGTGTTGGGCCCGCGCGGCGAACATCAACAGCAGTTCGGTATCCACGCACATGGTTTCATCGCTGGGTGCCAGCAGCAGTTCACGGATACGTTCGGCCAACGGCGTACCGCCCGGTTCGCGGGTGAGTACGACGTCCAGCCCACTGGCGCGCAAACGCTCGGCCAAGTATTCGCGATTGGTGCTCTTGCCCGCGCCTTCCGGCCCTTCCAGGGTAATGAATAAACCGGTCACAGAGTGTCCTTGCAAAGTCATTGAGCAGGCGCCTCGGCGGCGTCCGGCTTCTCTTGTGGCTCGCGCGTGCCAGTCTCGCTCGGCGCCACTGCGGGCGCAGGGCTCGAGCGATAATCGGCGCGGCGTTTGAGCTGGTACTCGCGCACCGCCGCGTTGTGGGCGTCCAGATCGTCGGAAAAGACATGACTGCCGTCGCCGCGCGCAACGAAATACAGGCTGCTGCCGGGAACCGGATTGAGCGCGGCGTGAATGGCCTCGCGGCCCACCATGGCAATGGGCGTGGGCGGCATTCCGGCGATCACGTAAGTGTTGT
>Ga0308166_1000466_pt1 | contig 55110 bp, 50 predicted proteins | sample PhyCR2_2_FD_202137 | JGI IMG/M metagenome (GOLD analysis project Ga0308166, IMG submission 202137) | Phyllosphere microbial communities from UC Gill Tract Community Farm, Albany, California, United States - DLSLCC.R2 | ecosystem: Host-associated > Plants > Phyllosphere > Unclassified | place...
GACTCCGTCCGTTATCACAGCGTGCCGGCAGCGGCCATTTTCACGAAGCTGTCGTCAAAGCGCAGTTTCACGTTGCTGGCATCGCCCACAGTGACATTGCCCGGGAAGCGCATACCGATAAAATCGGCGCTCTGCGCGCCCTCGCCCAGCAGCCCTTTGTCGAAGGAGAACGACGCCACGCGCTGCATGGTTTTCGCCAGATCCGGCGACGTGACAAACGCCATGTTGTCCTGCGGGGCATAGAACAGATGGGTGGTTTTGAGCTGCGCCTGATACCCGGCGAGATCGGTCCCGGAGGCGGCGGCCATCGCATTCAGCGCGCCGGCATCCTGCGCTTTCATCAGCCCCATCATCTCGTACCAGGCGCCGGTGAGCGCTTTGCCCAACGCCGGGTTGTCTTTCAGGGTCTCGGTGTTGACCACCATCATGTCGATAAGCTCACCCGGTACCTGCGAGGAGCTGAACACTTCGGTGGTGTTTGGCGTGCCTTTGATGACGGAAAGCTGCGGGTTCCACGCCACCGCAGCCTGCACACTGGCGGTCCCGAACGCAGAGACGATATCTGCGTCCGAGGTATTCACCACGGTGACGTCTTTCTCTGCGAGCCCGGCTTTTTCCAGACCGCGCACCAGCAGATAGTGGGACACGGAGAGCTCAGGCAGGTAGACCTTCATCCCTTTCAGATCTTTCAGGGTTTTGCCCTTACCTTTCATCACTACCCCGTCGTTGCCTTCCGAGTAGCTACCGAGGATCAGCGCCGTGGTGTCCACCCCGCCTGCGGCCGGTATGGTCAGCGCATCCATATTGGTCATGGTGCAGCCGTCAAACTGCCCTGCGGTGTACTGGTTGATGGATTCGATATAGTCGTTGAGCTGCACAACGTTGATTTTGATGCCGTATTTGCTGGCCCATTTATCGATGATTTTGCTACTGCTGATGGTGCCCCAGGGCATCCACCCGGCGTAGATGGTCCAGCAGACGTTGAACTCTTTTTTCACAGCGGCGAACGTGGGGAGACTGACCAGCATTGCCAGCGACAGTACAAGAGAGCGGAGTAATGACGTTTTTTTCATGCTTGACCTCTGAGTGGCACAAAATTAGGGGGCAGCGCGACACCGTCTGGTGCTGCTGTCTCCCGGGCTTTTGTCCCGCCGTGTAACCTCTCAGAGGTCGCCAGCTCTTGGACCAGCCATTCACCGTGGTGAACCGGAACCCTAGCCAGCTATTGTTCAAATTGTGGTGTGCTGCCCTTTCACGGTTGATTAAGCAAGGGGTGTGCCAGGATGGTTTTGCTTTGTTTTTTAGTAGGTTGTGGATTGCTGCGGGTTGGGTTTCACTGTTTTGGGGAGCGGGTTTGGGGGGTGTGCACTGCGGTGGGGCGTTCTGGGGGATAGCTAAAAATAGTGGCATGGTTTCTGGTCTTTATTTTATTCGCAGAGTGCCTGACCAAGGGAAGAAGCGGACTTTTTGCCTTAACGCGGGTATTGTCATAAGTCTGAAAAAACAACGTGACGAGATCAACAATGACACTCCTGGAAAAGCTGAAATCGCTCGAATGTTCCCTCCATGGCGCAAGGCGGAGTGATCGTGCATGGCTCGAGCATATTCTTCACCCCAACTTCAAAGAAATAACCCGCTCTGGCGTGTTGATTGAACGAGCTGAAACTATTGAGTCTCTCACCAGCGAATTAAATGTCACTGTTATTTTGAGTAGCGACTTTGAGATATTCCATCAAAGCGAGCGAGTTGCACTCTTGTATTACAGAACATTTAATCCCGATGGCAGCCGAATCGCTCTTCGCTCCTCGTGCTGGGAGTGTAATGATGATGGTGAATGGAAACTGGTCTTACATCAGGGGACACCTGCATCAGGGACCATACTCCAGGCAGTATCGACATTCACTAACGACATAACGTAAACGTTCTAAACCTGACGTCCCCTCTTTTATTCGCCGTGACTTTTGCTTTTACTGCAGAGCAGTCAAAAGGTGCCCCCCGCCATCACTCAAGGATGTTGCAACGTTAAAATTGATAGCTGTAATTGACACTCGCAAACCACAGGTGCGGATCGTCATAGCTTCCTTTTAGGTATTCTGGCGACTGGACGCGGGAAGACTGCATGTGTAAGTACGATAAGGCGAACCCAATATTGCTTTGCGGTGTTATTTGATACTGCGCACCGGTCGCAAAACGCCACTCATCGCCGGTAGGTAATGAAAGCGCAACATCATTTTGTGACTCATAGACCGTACTGTCGAACGCCACCCCGGCATTGATTCGCCACTGTTCTGTCGGACGATATTGCAACCCGAACGCGGCATGCCAGGAGTCTTTGAGGCGATTTTTATGAGCGGTTTGCTGTCCGGCAACCGTAATCTGTGGACTCCCAAACTGACTCCAGTCCTGCCATCCAAGGTCACCCATTATTGACCACGTTTGGGATATATCATGCACCAGGCTAAACATGATTTGTTGAGGCGCCCTGACCTGCGCAGAAATTGGGAGATCATATTCCACGTTGGGTAAATTCGGGAAACGGGCTTTCGCATCAATATTAAACTCATAGTCCGCTTTACTGTTCCAGGTGATACCCGCACGCGTTTGATCGGTAAGCGCCATTAATAATCCCAGACGGTAGCTCATTACCCAGTCATGATCTTTCTCTTTTACGTCGGTATCGTCGACATTACGCGTTAGCGAAAGGAATCCATAATTTACGTTAACGGATCCCCCCACAGAAACACGGTCGCTGAGCTTATAAGCCAGGGACGGACTTAATGTCATTGCAACCATTGTACTTTTTTTAATAAGGCGATCGCCGGCCCAGTTACCAAAATCAATTCCCAGACCATAATTGCCATATAAACCTACACCGGCATATAGTCTGTCATTGACTTTTTGCGAATAAAAGGCGCTTGCATTGGGGAATAAATTCATCACATTACCGGGACTTTTGCGACCAGACGCATTATCCAGGTCATAGGAAATATCACCATCCATGGCCTGTAAACCCCCGGTAAACATATGATCGGGAAGCCGCGTCATGCCCGCCGGGTTGGTCACGATTGTGGACGCGTCCTGAGCACGTGCAGCCTGGCCCGCACCGGCAAGCGCGGCATCTTCGGTTCCAATCTCATAGAAATAGAGTGCGCTGGCCTGCGTTGCGGGTGAAAGAAACGTTATCAGATAAAACAACGCCGTTTTTCTCATATGCTATTTTCCTGTTATCGAATGATAATTTTACTTCCGCGTTCTTTTTTTCCATCACCCTGCTACCGTCAGGCTGTATTACCCTTTTTAACGACGTGGTATATACATTAAATACACAGCAACGTTCCGCACTCTCATTATTTTTCAGGCAGACGCAATCCTGTTGAGCATAGACCAGCCTTCCCGTTCCGCAATGTCGTATAACGTTACCCTGCCTGAAGAAAAAAAGAAAACCCGATCGTTGCGTAAATTTATTATTAAACAACTCTTAAGGTTACATTTTTGAAAAGTTAACTATTCTTAAATGGCATTTGACATGTATCAGTGCCAGACGAGGATGTGCTTAAGCGTTTCAAAGGCATATGCCGCTGGTTTCTTCTGCTCACTCAATCAGGAAACGCTTATGAAGGTTCATGTGATAGCCTCTGCAGTTTTGCTGGCATTGACTTTTTCCCACTACGCTGTTGCTGCCGATGCCCCGCTCTCTCCATTGATGAAACAACTGAATAACGGCAACTGGCTGGCTCAGGACGAGGCACAATCGCTCAGCGATGAACTGTATTATCAGGACGCTATCCAGGCCTACATTCAAACCTTGCCCCTTCTGAACACCATTGGGCTACGCGACGGTTCTGAAGCGGCGTTTGGTAAAGGCTATAACGTTCTCCCTATCTGGAAAGAGCGCATGGATAGCCGGGCGGTGGTTCCAACGCCAAACGGGGATGTCATCTATTCGATGAGTTACCTTGATCTGAAAGAAACGGGCCCATTGGTGATTAAAGCCCCGGCGAACGTCATCGGTATGTTTACCGATTTCTTCCAGAAAACCATTACCGATGTGGGTGCCATCGGTCCGGATCGGGCTCGCGGTGGGCTGTATCTGTTATTACCCCCTGATTATGAGGGCCCTGTGCCGCAGGGTTATTACGCCTTTAAATCATCGACTTACAATGTGTTTCTCTTCTTCAGAACCATTATGAGCAAAGGCGACGGTAAACCTGACCCCATCCCGGCGGTTAAAAATGCCGAAACGACGCGCATTTATCCCCTCTGGGATGTTGAGAAAGACGTGAAGCCGATGCAGTTCCCGGATGCCAGCGGTAAACGCGTCAATATGATGTATCCAACCGATGCCAGTTATTGGCAAAAGCTGAAAGCCTTCGTGGATTATGAGCCGTTAACAGCGATCCCTGAGGAAACACGTAGCGCGTTGTTAAGCATCGGGATTGTTAAAGGAAAGCCATTCGCCCCAACGGCGAAGCAGCAGGAAATGCTCAACAAAGCGGTTACGACTGCGCCGCGAATGATACTGGCTCGCCGACAGGTGGGGCGTGACGATCAGCGTCAGCTCTACTACAAAGACCGCCAGTGGGAGAACTCCTGGGCGGGGGCAACCGCAGAGTGGATGCAGTACGGAACGCTGGATGCCAACCAACGTGCGGCTTTCTTCCAGATCGCCTATTCCAGCGCCGCAGCTATGGTCATGCATACAACCGGTGCCGGCTCAAAATATCCCTATGCGGTAAAAGATAATACCGGCAAGTTCCTTGATGGAAGCAACACCTATAAGTTGCATTTACCACCGAATCCACCCGCTGCGCTGTTCTGGGCGGTCACCGCCTACAATATTACCGACGGTACCATGCCTGAAACGGACCAGTTATTACCTTCTACAAACGGCTACTACAACATCCCGAAAAACAGCGACGGTTCCATTGATCTCTGGTTCGGCCCGAACAAGCCGGATGGCGTAGACGATGCCGCTTTTATCAAAACCGTGCCTAATCGTAATTTCCTTGTGGCGTTGCGTCTCTACGGCACAGAAGACGGTTTTTACGATCAAACCTGGGTACCAGACGATCTGGTTCAGACAAACAAATAAGGACCTTACGATGAGTAAATTAAAAACACTGGCACTTTTTACTGCCCTGGCCCTGAGTGCCAACGTTTTTGCCGAGAGCGCACCACTCACTATTCAGCATCCCACGCGTTTCGATCAGCTTAATCAACCCTCTTTAGACGTGCAGATGCCAGAAGCCTACGTGAAGGCAATAGCGCAACAGGCTTATATCTGGGGCTGGCCGATGGTCAATCAGTTCAACCGACGCGCGACAATTACGAAGGCGCCCGAGCCCGCATTGAATGGCGGTATGGTGCCGGTTGCACCAATGGGGCAGCTCAGTATGCTGACGGATTACATCAAGCCTGAAGAAACCTTCGTAACCTGTCCGAATCAGGACGTGGCTTACGGTCTGGGCTTCTTTGAGTTGGATAAAGAACCGGTTGTGCTACAGGTGCCAGACTTTGGCGACCGCTTCTGGGTTTACGCCATTTATGATGCACGAACCGATCAAATTGGTAACGTCGGTAAGCCCTATGGCACTAAACCTGGCTTTTATTTGTTAGTCGGACCTGACTGGAAAGGCGAAACGCCGAAAGGCATTAACGGCATCATCCGCTCTTCAACGGAAATGGCAAACGTGATACCGCGTATCCAGATGGATGACACGGCCGAAGACAGAGCGGCGATTCAGGCACCGATCAAAGAGGTCATGACTTATCCGTTAAGTCAGTTTGACGGCAAAATGAAAACCTACGACTATTCGAAATTACCGTCTATCGGTGAAAAAGCCGACCCCAACGCAGGTGAAACGAAGTGGGTTATACCCGAAAAGTTCTTCGATCAGCTTGAGAATGTGTTGAATAAAGTGCCACCGTTACCGGGTGAAGAAGCCATGTATGCCCAATACCGTCACCTTGTCGAAATGGGTAAGAAAAACCCTGAAATCCGCAAGTGGATGGATGAAACAGCAGTCGAGACGGATAAAACGGTTATCGCCGAGTTTTTCAAATGGAAACATAACGGTGTACCGGCGGGTAATGGCTGGAACCGCTCAAAAAATAACGCTGAATTTGGGGTCGATTATTACAACCGGACCGGCACTTCAAAATCGAATATGTTCGATAATAAGCCGAACGAAACGCAATATTTCTACACGGATAATGACGCTGCCGGTGCCCAGCTCTCTGGTGCACATAACTACACCGTCACCTTCCCTAAAGGTCAGCTCCCACCGGTGAAAGGCTTCTGGTCTTTAACCCTCTATAACAGTAAACACCTTTTCAGCCCTAACGAACTGAATCGCTACTCGCTGGGGACAAAAAATAAAAATCTGAAATTTAATGATGACGGCTCCCTGACGCTGTATGTGAGCAAAACCCGACCTTCAGAGGATAAACTCAATAACTGGTTACCCGCACCAGACGGTACATTCTCACTGTACATTCGAGCGTACTGGGGCGAACAAGCCATTCTGGATGGCACCTGGCAACCGCCTAAAATTGAAACCACGAATTGATCGCAATGACATCTACAAAGGGGCTCATCGAAGCCCCTTTATCCTTTCTTTAAGTGGCTAATGACCTTTTGCTGTACACAACGAGCTGGCATCTTCAGGCTGCGCAGCGGAGAATTGTGGTTGTTTGTGGCTTAGCTGAGTTTAATGGCAAAGATTCCGGATAACGGTGGTTCGTTTCAGATAGACAGAAACCGTTTTGGCTGGAATGCGTGAATGTTGATCAGTATGATTGCGAGCAGCATCGCCAGTTAAGATTTGCTGAGAGGACAATATGGATGTTACTGAAGAGGCTTTGTTGAGTTCTGGCTTTACGCGATCTGACTTGCAGAAGATTAAGAACAACGTTGAAAGCTATGGTGGAACATTGGGGGAAGCAATTCAGGATCTGGCTAATCGATTCAGGGTTGTTTTATGGATAACATCATCTTGCCTATTGGTTTTTATCATTCTTGTGTTGTTTTCATCGAAAGAAAATATAATTAGCGGTGGAATATCAATACTCATCGCTATCATCATTGTTGTATTTATTCAGCCGCCAGTCCTGTCTTACAAATCCTGGCGATTCTGGAGAAAATACAGGGGTTAATGGTTCGGTGCTTCACAGTAAAGCAGGTCAAAATAACTTACCCTTGAGTCCGTAGTCTACAACTTTCATTCAACGTTTTGATTAGCGCTTCGAATCTTCTTTGCAAGAAAAACACCGAGACATCCATTTAGACAGCGTTCATACTTGGGGTTTCCTTGCTAATCCAAAGATACTATAAATATTGAATTTTATCATAATAGCGTTTTAAACTATAAGTTCAGCTTCATGCATGAAACCTTTAAAGTGAGCCGCAATCAATGAATCATAAGCCATAATTTATTCCGTTTGGTATGTTCATTTACGTCCATTAGATGGGCTTCCAAGAAGCTTTGAAAGTTAACTTTATTTTATAGGTTGATTTTTCTGTATAGTTATGTATATATGATTATAAATTAACCAAGAGATGAATCATAATGGCTCCTTTGATCGAAATAAATGCATTTTTAAATAGCATTCCACAGTGGCTATCATCGTTTATAACAGCTTTAATTGGCGCGCTTATAGGAGGTTGGTTTACACTCAGAGGTGTTGACCGCGAGGCGAAAATTACTCGCGCAGAGGCTGAAAAGAACGATCTTGAATTACAACTATCTGTATTAAAAGGGATTAAGGGAGAGATTTTTACCTTGGTTAGTTTGTATAATAAAAGAATGCAATATCATATTGATAACATTGGGCCGGGAAAAACACTGCTCATCAATTTCCCTGTTGGTGATGATAATTTTACTTTTTATGAGCAAAATGCAAAAATCATTGCTAAACTAAATGACTCTGCAAGAGATTCTATAATTAATATTTACACGTATGCTCGTTCATTAATACAGTCTTTTAAAGGAAACAACCAGCTTGTCGTAGATTACGAAAAGATTCTTTTTGACATGGCAGATAATAATAAAAACAAAGACATGTATGAAAGATTGCACGCTGCAAAGGTTGATACAATGGTGGATTATGCGCAAGGAATAAAAAATATTGACGCAGAGCTTAGACATGCTATTAATGAAGGATTTAATGTTATTAATGAAGAAATAGTAGCACTACAAGAAAAATTAAAAAATTTAGAACCATAAGTGTCATTACTACTTCTCGCTCATAGTAGAGACTGCTTCCTCTTAATCGCGAGAATTATAAAATTTTTCAGAACAATACCCTCAAAAACCTCAAAGGGGCCCAACCAGCCCCTTTCCCACACCACCCACTAAGCAGCTAACCAAGCCTGCCCGCACTCAGTGCGACACAATTCGCGGCTCCTTCACAAACTCCGCCAGAAGCCAAATCATATCGTGCAGCAGCCCAGTAAGCTCTTTCGCAACGTTCGCAGGCAATGTCCCCCCTTTAACGGCTTGGGTAAGTGCCAGCGCATAGTCAATCTGGGTAGCGGTGTCGTGCCAGCAGTCCGGCACGCAGGAGGTCATTTTTTCTCCCACAATCAACTGTTCAATAAGGTTCGGCGGGAGATCGGCATCGCAGAGTTCGCGCAGTCGATGAAGCGCTTGCAGCAGGCGCTCGCAGAGTGCAGTGCAAATGACGCTGTCATCACTTTCTACCAGCACGGTCACCAGCGCGGCGCAGTTGTCCGCCACGTCAAAGAGGTCGGCGTCAACCGGAAGGGGTCGGGTAATAAGTTGCTGAATAATGTTTTCGTCAGATTGCAGGTAAGACAGGGTTGGGATAGTAGCCATAAGGCATCCTCAGTGTATGAAATTGAATTAACCACCCGATGAGTTCCTACGCTCGAGGGGGCAGCGCTGACGGAGGTAGGAATACCGCCCACAGAGAAAACGGCCAGCCTTAACGGCTGCTCCGCCAGCGCCACCGTGATTTTAACGGCATATGCACTGTTGCGACAAAATAAAGTCGCACTGTGAGATCCGGGTTCCTACACCCGATTGCGGATGTGCCGCAACGCCGTCACTTTACGGCCCAGGTAACCGGAATAAAAGCATTAACCCTCATTTTCACCGGGTTACTTTTAGGTTTGCGAGGCTCCTTCCAGAAAGACGGTATCGCTCCCCCAATCCAGCGCACTCACCACCTAATTTTGCCCCGACCTCTTTCACAAAACTGATGTATTGTTTTTAAACCATTCATTCCAGTGCAGGACACCTGACCCATGATCACCATCCTTGGCAAAACCACCTCCATCAACGTGCGTAAAGTCCTCTGGACCTGCGAAGAAGCCGGAACTGCATATCAGCAGGAAGATTACGGCAGCGGATTTGCCTCGACGGAAACGGACGCCTTCCGCGCCCTGAATCCCAACGCCATGGTGCCGGTGTTGATCGACGGCGATTTTGTGCTGTGGGAATCGAATTCAATCTGCCGCTACCTGGTGCGCAAAGCCGGACGCGATGACCTGCTGCCATCGCAGCCGCAGGCCTGCGCTAACGTCGAGCGCTGGATGGACTGGCAGGCAACCGAATTCAACAACGCGTGGCGCTATGTCTTCCCGGCGCTGGGGCGCAAAAACCCGGACTATAACGATCCCGCGCGGATTGCCGCCGGGATAAAAGAGTGGAACCACTGCATCGGCATTCTTGAGCAGCAGTTGCAGCGCACCGGCGCCTTTACTGCGGGCGAAACGTTTACGCTTGCAGATGTAGTGTTGGGGCTGTCGGTGAACCGCTGGAAGATGACGCCTTTTGACAAACCCGCGGTGCCTGCCATTGATGCCTGGTTTGAACGTCTTAATCAGCGCCCGGCATTTTTGCGACACGGAAATAACGGCATGGTCTGAATTCCCCACGGCCCTATATTCAGCAAGGATATTTTATTTAATTACAAAACCCTGCATGTCGTCAGAGGGAATAATAATTAAGCCATATCCTGGACTGTCCGTTGTATCGCTTTGCTAGCCTGATGTTTCAGGCAAAGCTCACCCCGGAGGTATTCTTGCTGATTAAACTCAAAAAAGAACGAACGCATCAGGAGGATCGCCGGTTAGCCCTCTGGCTTGCGACATCCGCCGGCTTGCTCAACGCCATCGCCCTTGGGGCATTTGGCTTTTTCCCCTCTCACATGACCGGCAATACCTCACAATTATCCAGCGAAGTCTCTTCCACCGATCTTAACGATATTATTTTCTTTGGCTCCATTATTCTGGCGTTTGTCACGGGTGCCATTCTTGCGCGCATTATTGTTATCTGGGGCATTATCCATAATATCCGCCTGGTTTTTTGCCAGATCCTGTTTGTCGAAGGGTTATTACTGACCGGTATTTCGATTTACGAGATGTATTTCCATGCCCTCACCAGCAACCGCACAATTATTATCTTTCTCTGTGGTCTGATGGGGATCCACAATTCCACCTCCACCCAGCTCTCCAGCGGCAGGGTGAGATCAACGCACATCACCGGCACGCTGACGGACGCGGGAATATCGCTGGCCTCGGTAGTCGTGGCGATGCTGCGCCGGGACTACTCCAAAGACACGGCGGCGCAGAAAAGCCAGCTTAAAACCCACTTAACCACCCTGTTCTCGTTTATTACGGGCGGTATCGCGGGGTTACTCCTGTTCCGGTGGATTGGCTTTAATGCGATGCTGGCGCTGGGTGTCATACTGGCGCTGGTATCCGTTTGTTCCATGATTACCATCGCGGTGCGTGTGCGCAAAGTTCGCGCAGCCCTCGGCCGATAGTCAAAACGCAGAGGGCAGAATGTCGCGACAGTTGTGACACCGTCACTTTCATGAAGTCGCTTTAGGACTATTCTGCCCTCTCACAGCCAGCCCTTACCTCATAAGGCTTAATCAAGGTTGTCACTAGTTTCATAGGGTTACAGATTTTCCCCCTTCGCTGGAACCCTTCCCAAACGCTTGCTATAGGTCAACTACCCCTGCCGAAACATGGCATAACAACAGGCAACCGCTGGTTGCGATAACGCATGCGCACAGGGAGACACACCGCAATGCATCCATTACTCAAACGCTCGCTGCTGTTTGTCGGCGCCATAATCGTGGTTCTGGCCCTCCTCACCTGGGGCATTGGGCTGGAGACGATCAAGGCGCGCCAGGTTGACCTGATCTACCTCGGGCAACAGCATTTAATCCTCGTATTTTCCTCGATGTTCTTCGCACTGCTGGTTGGCATTCCGGCGGGTATCCTGCTCAGCCGCCCGGCGGCGCGTTGGGTAGCCGAATACGTGATGCAAATCTTCAACGTCGGCAACACCCTGCCGCCGCTGGCCGTTCTGGCGCTGGCGATGGTGGTGATTGGCATTGGCGATACGCCAGCCATCATCGCCCTGTTTCTTGCCTCGCTGCTGCCGATTGTGCGCAATACCTACGCCGGGCTGTGCTCGGTGCCGTCGTCATTACTGGAAGCGGCAAACGGGATTGGGATGACCAAATGGCAGCGTCTGCGCCAGGTGGAGTTACCTAACGCCTGGCCGGTGATGCTCTCGGGCATCCGCATCGCCACCGCCATTAATGTGGGTACAGCTCCGCTGGCCTTCCTGATTGGCGCCAGCAGCTACGGCGAGCTGATTTTCCCCGGCATCTACCTGAACGACTTCCCGACGCTGATCCTGGGCGCGGCGGCCACCGCGCTGTTTGCCCTGATCCTGGATACCCTGCTGGCTGCGCTGGGTCGCGTGATAAGTCCCCATCTCGCTCGATAACAATAATAAGGAGCTTTCATGAGACTAATATCCAGCCTGACGGCGCTGTGTGCCGCGGCGCTCTTCACCAGCCAGGCAATAGCCGCCCCGCTGATTCTGGCGACCAAGAGCTTTACTGAGCAGCATATTCTCTCGGCCATGACCGTGCAGTACCTGCAAAAGAAAGGGTTCCAGGTGCAGCCGCAAACCAATATTGCGACCGTTATCTCCCGTAACGCGATGATCAACAAACAGATTGATATGACCTGGGAGTACACCGGTACATCGTTGATCATCTTTAACCACATCAACAAGCGCATGTCGCCGCAGGAGTCTTACGAGACGGTTAAGCGTCTGGACGCGAAACACGGTCTGGTCTGGCTCAAACCCGCCGATATGAACAACACCTATGCCTTCGCCATGCAGCGTAAACGCGCCGAAGCGGAACATATCAACACCATGTCTGAGATGGTGGCGAAGATTGAGCAGGTGCGTAAAACCAACCCGGACAAAAACTGGCTGCTGGGACTGGATCTTGAGTTTGCCGGGCGCAGCGATGGGATGAAGCCGCTGCAGAAGGCCTACAACATGGAGCTGGACCGTCCGCAGATCCGCCAGATGGATCCCGGCCTGGTGTATAACGCGGTGCGCGACGGTTTTGTTGATGCCGGGCTGATCTACACCACCGACGGCCGCGTGAAAGGTTTCGACCTCAAAGTACTGGAAGATGATAAAGGCTTCTTCCCGAGCTATGCCGTCACCCCGGTGGTGCGTAAAGACACGCTGGAGGCGAACCCGGGGCTGGAAGAGGCGCTTAACACCCTCTCCGCCCAGCTCAACAACGACGTTATCACCGAGTTGAACAAGAAGGTGGATATCGATCATCAGTCACCGCAGCAGGTCGCCCGTGATTTCCTGCGTAGCAAAAAGCTGTTGTAGGAGGCGCTATGGAGACGATTCACTACATTCTGGATAACTGGGATTACTTGTTAACCCTGACGCTGCAGCATCTGTGGCTGGTGGCGCTGGCGGTTGGCCTGGCCATTATTATCGGCGTTCCGCTCGGCATTCTAATTGTCCGTCACAAATGGCTGGCGACACCGGTGCTGGGCATCGCGACCATCGTGCTGACCATTCCGTCCATCGCCCTGTTTGGCCTGATGATCCCGCTGTTTTCGCTGATCGGTCAGGGCATTGGCGCCCTGCCCGCCATTACCGCGGTGTTTCTCTACTCGCTGCTGCCGATTGTACGCAACACCCATACCGCGCTGGACAGCCTGCCACCGGGTCTGCGTGAGGCCGGACGCGGCATCGGCATGACCTTCTGGCAGCGGCTGCGCTGGGTTGAAATTCCCATGGCGCTACCGGTGATTTTCGGCGGCATCCGCACCGCCGTGGTGATGAACATCGGCGTAATGGCGATTGCCGCCGTGATTGGCGCGGGCGGCCTGGGCCTGCTGCTGCTTAACGGCATCGGCGGGAGCGATATCCGCATGTTGATTGCGGGGGCGCTGATGATTTGTCTTTTAGCGATTGTGCTCGACTGGCTGCTGCACCATCTGCAGGTGGTACTGACTCCGAAGGGGATTCGATAATGATAAAACTGGAAAACCTCACCAAACATTTTTCACAGAAGCATGGCCAGACCTTTAAGGCCGTGGACAACGTCAACCTGAACGTGCCCGAAGGGGAAATGTGCGTCCTGCTCGGCCCGTCCGGCTGCGGGAAAACCACCACCCTTAAGATGATCAACCGCCTGATTACGCCAAGCAGCGGCACGATCCTGATTAACGGTGAAGACACCAGCGGGATGGATACGGTGACGCTGCGCCGCAACATCGGCTACGTGATTCAGCAAATTGGCCTGTTCCCGAACATGACCATCGAAGAGAACATTACCGTGGTGCCGCGCATGCTGGGCTGGGATAAAGCCCGGTGTAAAACCCGTGCCGAAGAGCTGATGGATATGGTGGCGCTGGATCCGCGTAAGTTTCTTCACCGCTATCCGCGCGAGATGTCCGGCGGCCAGCAGCAACGTATCGGCGTGATCCGCGCGCTGGCGGCCGATCCGCCAGTGCTGCTGATGGATGAGCCCTTCGGCGCGGTGGACCCCATCAACCGTGAAGTGATCCAGAACCAGTTTCTGGAGATGCATCGCAAGCTGAAGAAAACGGTGATGCTGGTCAGCCACGATATCGATGAAGCCCTGAAGCTGGGCGATCGTATCGCCGTTTTCCGTCAGGGGAAGATTGTCCAGTGCGCCAGCCCAGACGAGCTGCTGGCGAAGCCGGCGAACGAGTTTGTCGGCTCGTTTGTGGGTCAGGACCGCACCCTGAAGCGCCTGCTGCTGGTGTCGGCAGGCGACGTCACCGACCAGCAACCTACTATCACGGTACGCGGCTCTACCCCGCTTCCAGAGGCCTTTGCCACCATGGATGATAACGATATCCGCGCCATCACCGTGGTGGACGAACACGGTAAACCGCTGGGGTTTGTGAAACGCCGGGAAGCGCGCAACGCCAGCGGCACCTGTGCCGATATCCTGCATCCGTTCCGCATGACCGGCAAAGCGGAAGATAACCTGCGCGTGGTGCTCTCCCGCCTGTATGAAAGCAACACCAGTTGGATGCCGATTGTGGATGAAGAGGGTCGCTATAACGGCGAGATTTCGCAGGACTATATCGCGGAGTACCTCAGCTCAGGGCGTACGCGCCGGGCGCTGAATATCCACAGTGAAAGTTAATTCTTCCGGCCGGGCTTGCCCGGCTTTTTTTCGCACGCAGACCTTTTGCTAACCCCGTCATTTCCCGCCACAATATTGCATCGACCCCGTTTACTCGCGACCCATGCAACGTCTTCATACTTACCCCGATATCCGCGCGATGTTTCGCCGGCTTCTGATTGCCACCGTCACGGGCGTACTGGCCGCGCTGGCCGTTGCCGTGTTTCGCCACAGCATGTATCTGCTGGAGTGGCTGTTTCTCAGTAACGACAGCGGCAGCCTGGTGAACGCCGCGGCGGCGTTGTCCCCCTGGCGTCGCATGCTCACGCCTGCTCTTGGCGGCCTGGCAGCCGGATTGTTGCTGTGGGGGTGGCAGCGGCTGACGGCGCAACGCCCGCATGCGCCAACAGATTATATGGAAGCGCTTGAAACGGGTGACGGGCAGTTCGATTACGGTGCCAGCCTGGTCAAATCCCTGGCGTCACTGCTGGTGGTTTCCAGCGGAAGCGCCATCGGGCGTGAAGGGGCGATGATCCTGCTCGCTGCCCTCGCCGCCTCCTTGTTTGCGCAGCGCTTTACGCCGAAGTCCGAATGGAAATTATGGATCGCCTGCGGGGCGGCGGCGGGAATGGCCAGCGCCTACCACGCGCCGCTAGCCGGAAGCCTGTTTATTGCGGAAATCCTGTTCGGCACGCTGATGCTCGCCTCGCTCGGCCCGGTAGTCATTGCGGCCGTCGTCGCGCTGCTGACGACGCGTCTGTTAAGCCCTGGCGCTACCACGCTGTATGAGGTGCATCTCAGCGAAACGCTCACTGCGGGCGATTACGGGTTGATTGTCATCATCGGTCTGCTGGCGGGCATCTGCGGCCCGCTGCTGATGTGGCTGATGACGGTGAGCCACGCGCTGTTTCTGCGTCTCAAACTCTCACCACCCTGGCAGCTGGCGCTCGGGGGGCTGATCGTCGGGATGTTGTCGCTTCTCACGCCCAAAGTGTGGGGTAACGGCTATAGCGTGGTGCAGGCCTTTCTGCTCTCACCGCCGCTGCTGTCCGTTATTGCGGGCGTGTTTATCTGTAAGCTGCTGGCGGTCCTGGCAAGCAGCGGTTCGGGCGCACCGGGCGGGGTCTTCACGCCGACGCTGTTTGTCGGGCTGGCGACAGGAATGCTGATTGCGCAGCTTTTTGCGCTGTGGCTACCGGGTTCTGAAACGGCGATTTTGCTGGGACTGGCGGGGATGGCGACGTTGCTCGCTGCCACGACGCATGCGCCTATTATGTCGGCGCTGATGGTGTGTGAAATGACCGGGCAGTATTTTCTGCTACCCGGCCTGCTGATTGCCTGCGTTGTTGCGTCCGTACTCTCGCGAACGTTACGCCACGACTCGATCTACGGCCAGCACACTGCCGAGAGCAGAGAGATCGATGTACTGCGCTAGTTCGCGCTGCTCGGCGCGCGGCAAATAAGGCAGTTCGCCCACCAGAGGGCCGGGCAGTTTTTTGCTCAGCACGTCGATGATTTCTGCATAGTGCGCAAGGCCTGGGTTGATGCGGTTTGCCACCCAGCCCACTAACGGCAGGCCGTCATTGGCGATCGCCTGCGCCGTCAGCAGCGCATGGTTGATACACCCTTCCTGGATGCCCACCACCATCACCACCGGCAGTTGCTCCTGCACCACCCACTCGGAAAGTGGACGCAAATCGTTCATCAGGCTGCGCCAGCCGCCCGTGCCTTCAACCACAACGTGATCAACCTTCTCGCTCAGGTTCGCCAGCCCATCCGACAGCAGGGTGTAATTGATCAGCCCGCTGTGCGCCACGCTGCTCTCCTCTTCGCTCAGGGCAATAGGATTGACCGCATCATAAGGCAGCTCCAGGGATGAGACGCTTTGTAAAACCAGGGCATCTTTATTACGCAGCCCCTCTGGCGTCTCTTTACTGCCTTTTGCGACCGGTTTGTACCCTGCAACACGTTTACCGCTTGCTGCCAGCGCCTGTAGCAACGCGCGCGATACAACAGTCTTGCCGACAGAGGTATCTGTACCAGTAACAAAGAAACGCTTAAGCATGACTCATTCCACCTCTTGGGTATGCTTCGAAAATATAAACCAGGTAAATAATTCAGTGGGGGAAGTCTACGGGAAGCGTGCGCTATCCGGCTTGAGATAGCGCAATTTTTAGTAAGTCTGTGGAAAAGAGTTAGCCCTGCAGCAGGCGGATCAGTAAGGAGCCGTTATACATTGCATCTTTCACCAGCGCGGCGCCGGCCATGGTGCCCTGGTTCGAAAACTGCGTGCTTTCAACCACAATGTTTTTGCTGTAGGCGGGCAGCGCCTGCTGATTAATGCAGGCCGAGATCGCCGGGAAGAGGATATCCGCCGCCTGGCTGAGCGGGGAGCCGATCAGGATTTTTTGCGGGTTAAACAGATTCACCATAATGGCGAGAATGCGCCCGACGTTATTCCCTACGCCAGTAATGATGTCCTTAGCCAGCAGATCGCCCTGCCGCGCCGCTGTGCACAAGGAATCTACCGTCAGGGGTTGCCCGTGCAACGAGGAGCTCATGGACTGGCTGAGCCTCACCTGCGCCAGTTCCAGCACGCTTTCCACGCTGGCAATGGTCTCCAGGCAGCCGTGGTTGCCGCAGTAGCAGCGTTTCCCGTAGGGATCGACCTGCGTGTGGCCGATCTCCACCAGGCTACTGCTGCCCGCATGCAACAGGCGTCCGTCGGTGATGACGCCCGCCCCGACGTTATGGTCGATCACCACCTGAATGACATCCCGCGCCCCGCGTGACGCGCCAAACAGCGCCTCCGCCATGGTCCAGGCGCTGATGTCATGCTGAATGTAGACCGGTACGCCGGTATGGTTTTTCAGGACCTCACCCAGCGGCATCTCTTTGACGTCTTCATAAAACGGCATGCGGTGCACAATGCCGTTCTCGGTATCAATAATGCCAGGCATGGTGATGGCAATCGCCGTTAAGCGTTCAAGCTTCTGCTGGTGACGAATAAAGAAGTGATCGATATGCGTGACAATCGCCTCAAGAAGCGGTTGATCTGCGTTAAGCGGCAGCTCCAGCCGGTCTTCTACCACCAGCTTGCTGCTGAGATCGCGCAGCGCAAGAAAGATCTCACCCCGGCTGATGCGCAGCGACAGGTAATGCCACGCTTCCGTCTCCACCACCAGCCCGACCGCCGGACGACCCCGGCTCCCCGGCTCCTGAATCTCCGTCTCCTGAACCAGGTGGGCTTCCAGCATTTCGCGAACAATCTTGGTAATACTGGCGGGAGCCAGTTGGGCCAGGCGCGACAAATCGATACGCGAAACCGGACCAAGCTGATCAATCAGGCGATATACCGCGCCAGCGTTGGTCTGCTTAATCTGATCAATATGCCCTGGCTGACTATCAGCAACCACCTCGTACTCCCTTATTTTCGAGCTTCGAAATAAACTTTGGGCTATGGTGAAGCACTTGCATGGCCGTCGTCAAATATTTACTTAGCCATGTGATTTACTGCACATTTTTGCCCATTTTTCCCTATAAATATCGCCCGGCAGAGGCGGTGATAAGCTGCTTTTTAAAACGCTGTGCCGCATTGCTCTGTTCATGATGTCTGGACCACACCAGCCACATCTCCGATACCGCATCGTCTTCGGCAAGCGGAACCCAGCACATTTCACGCAATTGTACCCGTTTAAAGGAGGCCGGGAGAATAGAAACCCCCAGCCCGGCGGCGACCAGGCCTATTATTGTCATCGCCTCTCCTACCTCCTGGGTAATGACCGGGGCGAGATCGTAGCGGCGCATCAGGCCCAGAATATCGTCATACAGACCGGTTCCCACCTGCGGGTCGAAAAAGACAAACGGCTCTTTCGCCAGCTCCGCCAGCGTGACGGCAGGCTTCGACGCCAGGGGGTGATCGCGCGGGATCATCGCCATCAGCGGCTCGCGCAGGATCACCTGCCACGCCAGCGAGTCCGGCAGTTGAGTGTTGCGCATCAGCCCTAAATCCAGCGCCCCTTCATTCAGCGGAGCTATTTGTTCCCGGGTATTAATTTCGCGCGTCTGAATATGCACGTCCGGGAAGTCACGGCGAAACGACGACATGGTTTGCGAGACAGCGCTGATAAACGGGGCAGACGAGGTAAACCCGATACGCAATTCACCGGCTTCCCCCAGGTAGAGCCGCTCTGCGCGGGCGGCGGCGTCGTCAACCATGCTCAGAATTTGTCGGCTGTCGGCCAGAAACTGCCTGCCTGCCGCCGTCAGGCTCACGCTACGGTTGGTGCGGGCGAGAAGACGGGCGCCAATCTGCTGCTCCAGGATCTGAATTTGCTGGCTGAGCGGCGGCTGCGAAATGTTCAGGCGCGCGGCGGCGCGGCCAAAATGGAGTTCTTCTGCCACCGCGACAAAGTAGCGTAAATGACGCAGTTCGATATTCATATTTTATATGTATCATTTGAGATTATTAATATATTAGACAGAATATTTACATTTTCCTACCCTGAAGAGGTGGTCATACCCGTCACCAGAAACCACGGGGATGTTTAAGCAAGGAACATGTGTGAGTCGTACATCTACCGTTGATATCGAACCGGCACGCGATATCAATGATTTACCCGCAGCTTCTCAGCCGGCGCAGTTTATTAAACGTGGTACCTCCCAATTTATGCGCGTCACGCTGGCGCTGTTCTCAGCCGGTCTGGCAACCTTTGCCCTGCTCTACTGCGTTCAGCCTATCCTTCCCGTGCTGTCACATGAGTTTGGCGTCTCACCGGCCAGCAGCAGTATTTCTCTCTCTATTTCAACCGGGATGCTGGCTGTCGGCCTGCTTTTTACCGGCCCTCTCTCTGATGCCATTGGACGTAAACAGGTGATGGTGACCGCGCTGATGCTGGCGTCGGTTTGTACGTTGCTCTCCACCATGATGACCAGCTGGCACGGGATCCTGATGATGCGCGCGCTCATCGGGTTATCCCTGAGCGGCGTGGCAGCGGTTGGGATGACTTATCTCAGTGAAGAGATCCACCCGAGCTTTGTCGCGTTCTCCATGGGGCTGTACATCAGCGGGAACTCCATTGGCGGTATGAGCGGACGCCTGCTGAGCGGCGTGTTTACAGACTTCTTTAACTGGCGCATTGCGCTGGCGGTGATTGGCTGCTTTGCACTGGCCTCTGCGCTGATGTTCTGGAAAATTCTGCCGGAATCACGCCACTTCCGCCCCACCTCCCTGCGTCCAAAAACGCTGTTTATCAACTTCCGCCTGCACTGGCGGGATAAAGGGCTGCCGCGGCTGTTCCTGACCGGCTTCCTGCTGATGGGATCGTTCGTCACGCTGTTTAACTATATTGGCTATCGTCTGATGCTTTCGCCGTGGCATCTGAGCCAGGCGGTGGTGGGCCTGCTCTCCGTGGCGTATCTGACCGGGACCTGGAGCTCGCCAAAAGCCGGAGCGATGACCGCCCGCTATGGCCGTGGGCCGGTGATGCTGGTCTCAACCGCCGTGATGTTGCTGGGCCTGTTGCTGACGCTCTTCTCGTCCCTGTGGCTGATTTTCACCGGGATGCTGTTCTTTTCTGCCGGTTTCTTCGCCGCGCATTCCGTTGCCAGCAGCTGGATTGGCCCGCGCGCCCGTCGTGCCAAAGGCCAGGCATCCTCTTTGTATCTGTTTAGCTACTATCTTGGCTCCAGCTTCGCCGGGACACTGGGCGGCGTGTTCTGGCACAACTACGGCTGGAACGGCGTGGGCGGGTTTATCGCGCTGATGCTCTGCGGGGCACTGCTGGTAGGCGCCAGTCTTCATAAACGTCTGAGATAATCCGCCTGCGGGCTGATATCCGGTAAGACGAGCGATCCAGATAAACGGCACCAGCGTACTGGTGCCGTTTTTACATTCAGGAATCCCAGGCCTGCTCTATCTTAGCGGCTTCAAACTGCGGAGGCGGTTTTCGGAAACGGCGCGTCAGCCATGTCAGATAAAGGACCCCCAGTGCCGCCCAGATGAGGCCAAGCGTCAGGGACGTCGCTTCGAGGTTTATCCACAGCACGCCGACCGTTACGGCACCAATGAGTGGCAGCAGGAGATAGTGGAACCGATCTTTCCACGTTTTGTTCAGCCCCTTACGCCGCCAGAAATGGTTGTACACCGAGAGATTAACAAACGTAAACGCCACCAGCGCGCCAAAGTTGATCAGCGCCGTCGCGGTCACGAGGTCAAAGTACAGGGCCGACAGCGCCACTATCCCTACCATAATGACGTTCAGGGCCGGAGTACGCCATTTCGGATGCACGTAGCCAAACACCCGCTCCGGAAAGACGTTGTCACGCCCCATCACATACAATAAGCGTGAGACGCTGGCGTGTGAGGCCAGGCCTGAAGCGAGCGTATTCACAAACGTGGTACACAGAAACACCGACTGGAAGAGCTTGCCGCCCACGTACAGCGCAATTTCCGGCAGCGCGGCGTCCGGGTTCTTGAAGCGCGCAATCGTCGGGAAGAAGAGTTGCATGAAAAACGAGGCAACAATGAATATCAGCCCGCCATACAGTGCGGTCAGGAAAATGGCTTTGGGAATAACCCGCGCCGCGTTTGGCGTCTCTTCCGACAGCGTGGTGACCGCGTCAAACCCGAGGAAAGAGAAGCAGACGATAGTCGCGCCGGTAATAATCGGGATCAGATGTGCGTTCTCGCTGATAAACGGCTGCAGCGACCAGACGGTGCCAACGCCCTCCCCCTTGTGCAGGCCATGCACCACGAGTATGACAAACACCACCATGATGGCGATCTGCACCAGCACAAACAGGGTGTTAAAGTTGGCGACCAAATTAACACTCTTCAGGTTCGCCAGCGTCAGGATCGTCACAAACCCCACCACCCACACCCACGGCGGGACTTCCGGGAACAATGCGGAAAGGTAGATCTTCGCCAGCAGCACGTTGATCATCGGCAGGAAGAGATAGTCCAGCAGCGAGGACCAGCCGACCATAAACCCCAGATGGGGTCCGATCGATTTCTGCGTGTAGGTGTACGCAGAGCCCGCTTCCGGGAACTGTCGTACCAGTTTGCCGTAGCTGATGGCGGTAAACATGACGCCCGCCAGCGCCAGGAGATACGAGGCGGGCACGTGGCCATTGCTGATACCGGACACAATGCCGAAGGTATCAAACACGGTCATGGGGGTGAGGTAAGCCAGCCCCATCATCACCACCTGCCAGAGCTTGAGGGAACTGCGCAGCCGGGTTCTTCCGGCCATGCCCGGCGAATCAAGAGATGTGTTAGTCGCCATAGACCATCCCCCCCATGCTTACCGTGGTTTGCAATCGCGTTGACCTTAACGCAAACCTGCTTAGCAAAGGGGGAAGTTGTAAAGAACATACGCGATCGTACCAGCGCAGCGTCTCTCGCTCGCACTCACAGCAGGCGCCTGACTGGCCCCCTTCGCCCTGCGGATAGTTGAACATCTGCATCATTTCCTACCTCGTCACACAGTGTCGTTAAGAAAGTCCCTGTGCCGCCTGCGCTCCATAACGCGACTCCCGGGAGATAGCTGGCGTGCCAGCGAACAGTTCGGCCAGGCTCCGCGCAGGCCGTTTGGTGATACGTATGCAATGAAACAAAGCGGCCCCTGACCGGGGCACGTCATCAGGCGTTTTTCAGCATCCACTCGATTTCAGTTTCGGTAATCAGGCGTTCGAACTGCAGTAATTCATCATTTTTGCAGGCGTGATAGACGTGGCAGAAACGTTCGCCCAGCCGCTCGCGAAGGTGATCGTTTTGCATAAATTCCCACAGCGCATCGCTCTGACGAATCGGGAACGGCAATCCGTCCTGCTCCAGACCATTGCCTTCAACTTCTTCCTGCAGGGGTAAATCGTTATCCAGCCCGTGTAAAATGCCGGCAAAAATCGCCGCCATCACCAGATACGGATTCGCGTCTGCTCCCGCCACCCGGTATTCGACCCGATGGTTATGGCGATCGCCGCAGGGGATACGCAGGGCAACCGTGCGATTATTGTGTCCCCATGACGCCTGCGTCGGCACGTACATTCCCGGCTGGAAACGGCGGTAGGAGTTGACGTTCGGCGCCAGCAGCGCCATGGACGCTGGCATCAGATCGATCATCCCGGCCAGCGCGCGTTTCAGCAGCGCGGAATCCTCACCGCTGGCGTCTGCGAACACGTTTTCGCCTCTGTTGTTTTGCATGCTGATGTGGATATGCATCCCGCTGCCCGCATGTTCTTCATACGGCTTTGCCATAAACGTGGCGTGCATCTTGTGTTTTTCCGCCATCTGCCTGACGAGACGTTTTAGCGCCAGCGCATCATCGCAGGCATCCAGCACGTTTTCCGTATGGTGCAGGTTAATCTCAAACTGTCCCGGGGAGGCTTCAGCCACTGCCCCGTCGGCGGGGATCAACTGCAGCTGCGCCAGTTCGTCAATGTCATTCAGCACGTCAGCAAAGTGGTTGAGATTATCAACCGAGTAGACCTGACTCTGCGTGTTACGCACGTCGGTGCCCGGCGCGCAGGGTGGCTGCAGATAGCCGTCGGCATCGCGTTTACGGTCAAGTAAATAGAACTCCAGCTCTACCGCTACCACGGGGAACAGACCGCGCTGGCGCAGCTGCTGCCAGAGTCGGTTGAGTACGTTCCGCGGCTCAACGTCAAAGGGAGCGCCATCTTCATCGACCATGGTGAGCTGCACCTGACCAATGTACTCCGGGTCGGCGGCGGAGGGTGTCAGGGTGCCCGGCACCGGCACACAGATACAGTCCGGCTCGCCCAGCTCCTGCCCCAGCCCTGCCTCTTCCACAACGTTACCCAGAATGTCCATGGCGAAAACCGATGCCGGGAAATAGCAGCCTTTTTCAAGTTTGCTCAGTCCGGCAACCGGGATGCGTTTGCCGCGAAAACAGCCGTTCAGGTCGGTCAGGAGGACATCAATAAACTGGGTGTCAGGATACTTTTCTAAATAGAGCTTCACTTCCTGCGTAAAGGCGCTGCCCCGCCTCTCATCCGTGTGCTGCACAAAGTTCTCAACTTCTACGATATTGGTTTCCATGATTTACCACCGTTTTTGGGATTTGCGTTCGCTGCTCTGGACTGTCAAATATAATGTCCACACTATCGAATCTGTATGCAAACAAATTGTTTGTCAAATGTTAAATTAAGTTTGCAAAAGGCAGATCCCGTTGCTAGATTGAGAAAATATTGAACGAAAAGGCCGTTTCACAGGCGAGAATGGCCTAAATTTAGTCCACTTTGTGAGGGCGATCATGGAAAATATAATGAACAAGCCAGTTATTGGCGTGGTGATGTGCAGAAACAGGCTTAAGGGTCACGAGACCCAGACCCTGCAAGAAAAGTACCTGAATGCCATTATTAACGCGGGGGGCTTACCTGTTGCCTTACCGCATGCGCTGGCAGAGCCAGAGCATATTACCGCTCTGCTGCCAACCCTGGACGGAATTTACCTGCCGGGCAGCCCAAGTAACGTGCAGCCGCACCTTTATGGTGAAAACGGCGATGAGCCTGACGCCGATCCCGGGCGAGATCTTCTGAGTATGGCGCTGATTGCTGCCGCGCTCGAAAGGCGCATCCCCATTTTCGCCATCTGCCGGGGGCTGCAGGAAATGGTTGTTGCCACGGGAGGGACGCTGTATCGCCGCCTGTTCGAGCAGAACGACCTGCTTGAGCACCGGGAAGATCCTGAACTGCCGGTTGAGCTACAATACGCCCCTTCTCATGAAGTTCAGGTCCAGGAGGGAGGACTGCTGTCTCAATTAATACCAGGCTGTAACACATTTTGGGTAAACTCGTTACACGGGCAAGGTGCACGAACGTTAGGACCACGGCTTCGCGTGGAGGCCCGCTCGACGGACGGGCTCGTTGAAGCGGTCAGCGTTCATGACCACCCTTTTGCCCTCGGCGTGCAATGGCACCCCGAATGGAACAGCAGCGAGTACGCCCTGTCACGCATGTTGTTTGAAGGTTTTATCACTGCCTGTCAAAGCCACATTGCCGAGAAGCAACGGCTTTGACCACTACCGTAAAGGAAATGCAACTATGAGCGATGACGGACTGGCGCCAGGGAAACGTCTGTCTGAGATCCGCCAGCAATTGGGTCTCTCGCAGCGGCGTGCCGCCGAACTGTCTGGGTTAACACACAGTGCCATCAGCACCATTGAGCAGGACAAAGTCAGTCCTGCCATCAGTACGCTGCAAAAGCTGCTGAAAGTTTATGGGCTGTCGCTCTCGGAATTCTTTTCGGAACCGGAAAAACCTGATGAACCGCAGGTGGTTATTAATCAGGAAGACCTTATCGAAATAGGCAGTCAGGGGGTTTCGATGAAGCTGGTTCATAACGGAAATCCGAACCGTACGCTGGCGATGATTTTTGAAACTTACCAGCCAGGAACCACGACCGGAGAGAGGATCAAACACCAGGGTGAGGAGATCGGTACGATACTGGAAGGTGAAATAGTGCTGACCATTAATGGCCAGCCTTATCACCTGGTTGCGGGGCAAAGCTATGCCATTAATACCGGCATACCGCACAGCTTCAGCAACACCTCGGCAGGCATCTGCCGCATTATCAGTGCCCACACCCCCACCACGTTCTAATTACCACTCAGTCCCGACGTAAGTGCGCTTACGCCGGGACAAATAAAAACGATCAATGTCGGCATTCAACGGGTTAATTCCCGGGATGCCCCACGGCTTTGTATTGCCTGAAACGGCCATGACCTTATTTATCTGATTGCGAAAGAAAGGAGTGAATATGCATTTTCAGCACCTGACTTACTGGCAGGATAAAGCAAAAAACAGCGCCATTGAGACCCGGTTATTTATTAACGGTGCCTATTGTGACGCCGCCGATAATGCCACGTTTGAAACCGTCAATCCCGCTACCCAACAGACGCTGGCGAACGTGGCCCGGGGCAAGCAGGCGGACGTGGACCGTGCAGTTCAGGCGGCGCGTGAGGTATTTGAGCGCGGTGACTGGTCGCAGGCGTCTCCGGCGCAGCGCAAGACCGTGCTCAATAAGCTCGCCGATTTAATGGAACGCCACGGCGAAGAGCTGGCCTTACTGGAAACACTGGACACCGGTAAACCCATCCGCCACAGCCTGCGCGACGATATTCCCGGCGCGGCTCGTGCCATTCGCTGGTACGCCGAAGCGGCGGATAAAGTCTACGGCGAAGTGGCGCCTACGGGGCCGGGCGAACTGGCGATGATCGTGCGCGAGCCGATCGGGGTGGTTGCGGCCATCGTTCCCTGGAACTTCCCGCTGCTGCTGGCCTGCTGGAAGCTGGGTCCGGCACTGATTGCGGGCAATAGCGTGGTATTGAAACCGTCGGAGAAATCGCCACTCACCGCCCTGCGGCTGGCCGGGCTGGCGAAAGAGGCGGGCCTGCCGGACGGCGTGCTGAATGTGATAAGCGGTTACGGCCACGAAGCGGGCCAGGCGCTGGCACTGCATCCAGAAGTCGAGGTGCTGACCTTTACCGGCTCTACCCGTACCGGCAAGCAGTTGTTGAAGGACGCGGGAGAAAGCAACATGAAGCGCGTCTGGCTGGAGGCGGGCGGCAAGAGCGCCAACATTATCTTTGCCGACTGTCCGGACCTCGACAAAGCCGTGAGCGCGACCGCCGCCGGGATTTTTTATAACCAGGGGCAAGTCTGTATCGCCGGTACCCGCCTGCTGCTCGAAGACAGCATCGCCGACGACTTTCTGGCAAAGCTAAAAGCGCAGGCCCGTCACTGGCAGCCGGGCGATCCGCTCAACCCTGACAGCACGATGGGCATGCTCATCGACGCTGCACATGCCGATACCGTCCACACGTTTATTCGCGAGGGAACCCGAAAAGGTACGCTGCTGCTGGACGGGCGGGTACAAGCATGGCCTTGTGCAGTCGGTCCCACCATTTTTGTCGACATCGACCCTGCCTCCCCGCTGTGTCGGGAAGAGATTTTCGGGCCGGTGCTGGTCGTCACCCGTTTTAAAACCGAAGAGGAAGCCTTAACGCTGGCCAACGACAGTGAATATGGGCTTGGCGCGGCGGTATGGACCCGCGATCTTTCCCGCGCGCACCGCATGAGCCGCCGTCTGAAAGCAGGCTCGGTCTTCGTCAATAACTATAACGACGGCGATATGACCGTACCCTTTGGCGGCTATAAGCAGAGCGGCAACGGTCGCGATAAGTCCCTGCACGCGCTGGAAAAATTTACCGAACTGAAAACCATCTGGATTGCCCTGGAGTCTCAATCATGACCGAACATACCACCAGCTACTACGCGGCCAGCGCGAACGCTTACGAACCTTTCCCGACGCTTAACGAGTCGATCAGCTGTGACGTGTGCGTGGTGGGCGGCGGCTATACCGGCCTCTCCTCCGCGCTGCATCTCGCCGAAATGGGCTACGACGTGGTGCTCCTTGAAGGGGCGCGCATCGGCTTTGGCGCCAGCGGACGCAACGGCGGCCAGCTGGTTAACTCTTACAGCCGCGATATCGACGTGATTGAGAAAAACTATGGACCCGATGCCGCCAGAGTCCTTGGGAGCATGATGTTTGAAGGCGGGGAGATCATCCGGGAGCGTATCCAGCGCTATCAGATCCAGTGCGACTATCGTCCGGGCGGGCTGTTTGTGGCGCTAAACCATAAGCAGCTCGAGACGCTGGAGGAGCAAAAAGCCAACTGGGAACGCTACGGCAATACGCAGCTGAAGTTGCTGGACGCCAGTGCCATCCGCCGGGAAGTCGACAGCGAACGCTATACCGGCGCGCTGCTGGACCGCAGCGGGGGGCATATTCACCCACTGAACCTGGCGATCGGCGAAGCGGACGCGATTCGCCTGAACGGCGGGCGGGTGTATGAACAGTCCCCGGTGACCGCCATTCAGCACACCAGCCCGGCTGTGGTAAGCACACAGCATGGCCAGGTGACGGCCCGCTACGTGATCGTCGCCGGGAATGCCTACCTGGGCGACAAGATAGAACCGGAACTGGCAAAACGCAGCATGCCCTGCGGCACTCAGGTTGTGACCACCGCCCCGCTGCCGGAAGCGGTCGTCCGCACGCTGATCCCCAATAACTACTGCGTGGAAGATTGTAACTACCTGCTGGATTACTACCGTCTTACCGCCGACAACCGCCTGCTGTACGGCGGTGGCGTCGTCTATGGCGCGCGCGATCCGGACGATGTCGAGCGCCTGGTGATGCCAAAGCTACTGAAAACCTTCCCACAGCTGGCCGGTGTCAAAATCGACTACCGCTGGACGGGCAACTTCCTGCTGACCCTGTCGCGCATGCCGCAGTTTGGTCGTCTGGATAAAAACATCTATTACATGCAGGGCTACAGCGGCCACGGCGTCACCTGCACCCACCTGGCCGGACGGCTGATCTCGGAACTGTTGCGCGGTGACGCTGAGCGCTTTGATGCGTTTGCCAACCTTCCGCACTACCCCTTCCCGGGCGGTCGCAGCCTGCGGATTCCATTCACGGCGATGGGCGCGGCGTATTACAGCCTGCGCGATCGTCTTGGCGTATGAGCGTTTCGACAAAAGGGTATCTGACATGAGTAACCAGGAATTTCATCAGCGTAGACTTTCTGCCACCCCGCGCGGCGTAGGCGTAATGTGTGATTTCTTTGCCCGCACGGCGGAGAATGCCACGCTTACCGACGTGGAAGGCAACGACTATATTGATTTCGCCGCCGGGATCGCGGTACTGAATACCGGCCATCGTCATCCTGAACTGGTGGCCGCAGTGGAAAAACAGCTTCACCAGTTCACCCACACGGCCTACCAGATTGTGCCGTATGAAAGCTACGTTTCATTAGCCGAAAAACTTAACGAGCTGGCTCCGGTGCAGAGCCCGGCCAAAACGGCATTCTTCACAACGGGCGCAGAAGCGGTGGAAAATGCCATTAAAATCGCCCGGGCCCACACCGGCAGACCGGGCGTGATTGCCTTCGGAGGAGGCTTTCACGGTCGAACCTATATGACCATGGCATTAACCGGCAAGGTCGCGCCTTATAAGCTGGGATTTGGCCCCTTCCCGGGGTCGGTTTATCACGTGCCCTATCCCTCGGAGCTGCACGGCATCACGACGCAGGATGCCATCACGGCGATAGAACGTCTGTTCAAAGCAGACATTGAGGCGAAACAGGTAGCAGCGATTATTTTTGAACCCATTCAGGGTGAAGGCGGCTTCAACGTCGCCCCGCCAGAGCTGGTGGCCGCCATCCGCCGTATCTGTGATGAACACGGGATCGTGATGATTGCCGACGAAGTACAGAGCGGTTTCGCCCGTACGGGGAAACTGTTTGCCATGGAACACTACGCCGACAAGCCCGACCTGATGACGATGGCGAAAAGCCTGGCAGGCGGAATGCCGCTGTCCGGCGTGGTGGGCCGCGCCGAAATCATGGACGCGCCGGCGCCTGGCGGTCTGGGGGGGACCTATGCAGGCAACCCGCTGGCGGTGGCCGCCGCGCACGCGGTGCTGAATATTATCGACAACGAGTCACTGTGCGCCCGCGCCCGACATCTGGGCGATCGACTGAAAGCCACCCTGGAAGAGATTCAGGGCACCTTCCCTGCGCTCGTGGCGATAAGGGGAAGAGGATCGATGATTGCGGCGGAGTTTTTTGATCCCGAGAGCCGTGCACCTTCGGCCGCCATCGCACAGGCGATCCAGCAAAAAGCACTCGCCCAGGGCCTGCTGTTATTGATCTGCGGCCAGTACGGCAACGTGATCCGCTTCCTTTATCCGCTGACCATTCCGGATGCCCAGTTCACCCAGGCGCTGGCGATCTTGCAACAGGTTATGCGTGATAAGGCCTAATTACCTACCGAAAACCGTCTCCCGGCATTCCGGAGACGGTTTCAACGGAGGAGATCGGCTTAGATTTCCTCCGTGTGGGAAATGCTGGGGAATTTGGTCTGTTTCATTGTATGCTCCCTGAAACACATCCCTGGCAAGAGGAAATAAGAATTGCAAAAAACATCCGCCTATCAGTCACTTGTGAAAACCTTCCAGCGTCTCTCCCGCTTCTCGCACCTCTCCTCCATCGCCAGCTGGGACATGTTCACCATGATGCCGCCCGGCGGCAGCGCCGCGCGCGGTGAAGCGCTGGCGGAGATGAGCGTCCTGCAACATCAGATCCTGACCGACAAAAAAGTGGGTGAATGGCTGGCTGCAGCGGCAGGTGAAGATTTGAATGACGTCGAACAGGCCAACCTGCGTGAAATGACGCGTCAATATCAGCAGGCCTCGCTGCTGCCGGAATCGCTGGTGGAAGCCAAATCGCTGGCGGGCAGCAAATGTGAGCACGCCTGGCGTACCCAGCGTCCGGCCAATGACTGGCAAGGCTTTTCCGCCAATCTGAAAGAGGTGGTAAAACTCAGCCGTGAAGAGGCGCGTCTGCGCGCGGAGGCAAAAGGTTGCTCACCTTACGATGCGCTGCTGGATATTTTTGAGCCAGACATGACCAGCGCGCGTCTGGACGTGCTCTTTGCCGACATGAAGTCGTGGCTGCCGGATCTGCTGGCAAACGTGGTCGACAAGCAGTCCAGGCAGACATTCGTTCCGCCTCAGGGCCCCTTCCCGACGGCAACGCAGCGTGAGCTGGGGCTGGAAGCCATGAAGATGCTCGGCTTCGATTTCAACGGCGGTCGTCTGGACGTGAGCGCGCACCCGTTCTGCGGCGGCGTGCCGGAAGATGTGCGCATTACCACGCGGTATGACGAAGATGAACTCCTCAGCGCCCTGTTTGGCGTGATCCACGAAACCGGACACGCGCGCTACGAACAGAACCTGCCGCGCGCGTGGGCCGGTCAGCCCGTTGCCCTGGCGCGTTCAACGGCAATCCACGAATCCCAGAGTCTGTTCTTTGAGATGCAGCTTGGCCGCAGCGAGGCGTTCCTGAAACATCTCCTCCCTGCCGTTCATGCCCGTTTTGGCAGCCAGGCGGCGTTTAGCGAAGAGAACTTTATCGCCTGGAACCAGCGCGTGAAGCCGGGCTATATCCGCGTCGATGCTGACGAGGTGAGCTACCCGGCACACGTGGTGCTGCGCTATGAGATTGAGCGGGCGCTGATCAATGGCGATATCGAGGTGGAGGACATCCCGGCCCTGTGGGATGAGAAAATGCAGGCGTGGCTCGGGTTATCCACCAAAGACAACTACCGCAACGGCTGTATGCAGGATATCCACTGGACCGACGGCGGATTCGGTTACTTCCCGTCTTATACGCTGGGGGCGATGTACGCCGCGCAGCTGTTCCATGCCGCGAAAACGGCGCTGCCAGGTCTGCAGGCCTCTATCGCTGACGGGGATCTGTCGGCCCTGTTTGACTGGCTGCGCCAGAACGTCTGGCAACACGGCAGCCGGTTTACCACATCACAGCTGATCACCCAGGCGACGGGAGAAGATCTGAATATCCGCTACTTCCGTGAACACCTGACCTCGCGTTACCTGTAATGACCCACGCCGGGGAAAGCCCCCGGCGTTGTACAAACGGTTACACGCCGATACCAATCACTCACGGAAACCCCGAATTTACAGGGATATAGTTATTTCAACGGCCCCGCAGTGGGGTTAAATGAAAAACCAAATTCGAGGGTATGAACATGAATAAAGTATTAGCTCTGGTTGTTGCCGCTGCTATGGGTCTGTCTTCTGCTGCGTTCGCTGCTGAGACTACTGCAACTGCTCCAGCTGCCGCTGCACCTGCTGCAACCACCGCTGCACCGGCAAAAACGGTACACCACAAGAAACATCACAAAGCCGCTAAACCTGCTGCTGAGCAAAAAGCGCAGGCGGCTAAAAAGCACCACAAAAAAGCCGTAAAACAAGACGCCGCTAAACCTGCTGTTGAGCAGAAAGCACAGGCCGCCAAAAAGTACCACAAAAAAGCGACTAAACCCGCTGTAGAGCAGAAAGCTCAGGCCGCTAAAAAGCATCACAAAAAAGCAGTAAAACACGAAGCTGCTAAACCAGCTGCTCAGCCAGCTGCGTAAGAGTACAAGCTAAACCGTGCCCTTCGGGGCACGTTGGTAAACCGGCGCTGAACCTTTCAATACAGCGCCGTTTTTTTATCCGGAGGGCGTATGCTGCGACGCTATCGGTTTGAGTTGATCCTTATCCTGCTTATTTTATGCGCGCTCATCGCAAGCCAGTTTTATCTTTCCTGATCGTAGCACGCTGATTTTACTCCCACTTTAGCGCTGTCCCGTCTATAGTATTTTCATAGGGTTCACTTTTAATAATCATAATTACCCCCACCAGAGTGTGATATGCGTAAATCTGTTGTGTTATTACTGGGAACGTTTGCTCTTTTTTCTGGATTCGCGCATGCGGATGATGGCGATGATGACACCATTAGCGCGAAAGAGCTTAAAACGCTGTTTTTCGGTCATGATGATCGTACGCGTGTCGCCGATCCTACCCAGGCCCCGTGGGATGCCATCGGGCAACTGGAAACCGCCAGCGGTAACTTATGCACCGCCACGTTGATTACCCCTCAGCTTGCCCTGACCGCAGGCCATTGCCTGTTGACGCCGCCGGACGGCAAACCCGACAAAGCCGTGGTACTGCGATTTGTGTCTCAGAAAGGGATGTGGCGCTATGAAATTCACGGGATTGAAGGCCGGGTTGACCCTTCGCTGGGTAAGCGCCTGAAACCGGACGGCGACGGCTGGATAGTCCCGCCCGCTGCGGCCTCCTGGGATTTCGGTCTCATTATTTTGCGCTACCCGCCTTCTGGAATTACTCCACTGCCCCTGTTTGATGGCGATAAAGCCGCGCTGACCGCCGCGCTGAAAGCCGTCGATCGCAAGGTGACACAATCCGGTTATCCGGTCGATCATCTGGATACGCTGTACACCCACACCGACTGCATTGTGACCGGCTGGGCGCAAAACAGCGTACTCTCTCACCAGTGCGATACGTTACCGGGCGACAGTGGCTCACCGCTGATGCTGAAAACGGATAACGGCTGGCAGTTGATTGGTGTGCAAAGTTCGGCCCCGGCGGCCAAAGACCGATGGCGCGCGGATAACCGTGCTCTCTCGGTGACCGGTTTTCGCGACAAGCTGGAAGCGCTGGCACAACAGTAAATCAGCACTGTTTGACCTGACGTAGCGCCACGATTGACTCAATCGGCATTGGCTGGCTGAACCAGAAACCCTGCAGTTGATCGCAGCCAGCCAGCCGCAGCAGTTTCATCTGTTTTTCGTTTTCCACCCCTTCCGCGACCACCGCCATGCCCAGAGCATTGGCGATACGCACCGTTCCACTCACCAGCGCGGCAGCCTGTTCGTCGTTATCTACCAGCCCGGCGAGAGATTTATCGATCTTAATGGTGTCGAAATTAAAGCGCCGCAGATAGCCAATGCTCGAATAACCCGTGCCAAAGTCATCCAGCGCTACCGCAGTGCCCAGTGCTTTAAGGTTAGCAATGGCCATACGGGCGCGCTCCGGGTTTTCCAGTACATAGGTTTCCGTGACCTCCAGCTGCAGCCGGTTGGCCGGGAATGAAGTGGTATCAAGCACCTGGGCGACTTTGTTTTCGAATTCAGGATCGCGAAACTGTGCGGGCGAGATGTTAACGGAGAGTTTTAGCTCGCTGAACGGTACCATGTCCCGGCACGCTCGTTGCAGTACAAACTGGCCCAGTTTGTAAATCAGGCCGCTGGTCTCGGCAATGGTAATAAAGGTGTCCGGGCCAATCTCGCCGCCCGGACGGCGCGGCCAGCGCACCAGCGCTTCAACGCCGCTCATTTTCTGACTCCGTGCGTCGATGATTGGCTGGTACCAGACCTCAAATTCCTCCCGCTCCAGCCCGTTACGGATCTGATTCTCAATCGCCAGCTGGCGTTCACGGGCGCTGTTCAGCTCCGCGTCGTAGTGAGTGATCCGCCCTTTGCCAGTGATTTTGGCGTGATACATGGCAATATCGGCACGGCGAAACAGTTCGGAACTGCTGCACTCAATCAGGGTGCCGCTGGCAATACCAATACTCGCGCCAATATGAATGGTGCGACCGCCCAGCCGTATGGGGGTGCTAAGGAAGTCCAGCACAGCGTTGGCAAACGCGGTGGCGAGCGTTTGCGCATGGTCGCCACCGACGGTCATAGCAAATTCATCGCCGCCCAGGCGCGCCAGCATTCCCCCCGGTGGAACACGCTCACGCAACGCCTTCGCTATCGCCACGATCAAATCGTCCCCCACGCTATGACCGTAGATATCGTTCACATCCTTAAAGCCATCAAGATCGATAAACACCACGCTTTTTACATCAATATCACCGCGTAAACTTACCTGTTCCAGCGCCTCGATTAACGCGCGTCGGTTCGGCAAATGGCTTAACCAGTCCGTTCTCGCCACCAGCCGCGCCTGGCTCTCACCCCGGGCCAGTTTGTAAAGACCCACACTGCTCACCAGAATAAACAGCAGGATCAGTGCCGATGCCAGCACCACAATCTGCGTGATATCGGATGAGGCCGCGCGGGCGGCCTCAGCGCCAGGAAGGCGTGCCTGCCAGTTGATATACCCCAGCAGCTCTCCTGCCGAACTGCGCAGCGGCAAGCTCAGATCGCTTATTTTGTCAGGGCTATAGTTGAGGTTATCAATCTGAAATGTCGTTCCCAGATCGGATAATATTTTGCCGTTAAGGTGGCGGGTAATGACCAGATAGCGGCGCGTGCCGTCGTTAACCTGTAATCGTCCGACCATCGGGCGAATCAGGCCAATCCCGATAAACGCCACACCGTTGCGCGTGCGGGTGATCCCCGCATAGATATTTTTATCGCGGGATAATGCACGCCGGTGTTGGTCAATCAGCGCTTTCAGACCATTGCCAAAAAAGTCGAGCGTCGTCTCGGTGAAGGGCTGACTCTGAAACGAGCCCCAGATAACGTTGAAGTGTTCATCCAGCACGAAAGTGCCATCATAGAGGTTATCGATCTTAAAGCCGGCACCCCAGGTGTTATACAGCCATTGGGTATCGAGCTTTGGGCTGTAGGTCTCGCGAACCGCGTCGTCCCAGACTGCGTTATCTATGACCAGAGAAGAGATCCGGTTAACCGAGGTCTGAATCGCCCCTTTTACGGATAGCGCCGAGCGGTGTTCATCAATCTCGTTGGTTTTGGTGCTGATAAGATGCAGGGAGAGGTAAAGCAGCGCGACGATGGAGATGATTAAGCCGATCCCCGCCATGAAGATCATGGCAAACAACGTTCTCGCGGTGGGAATATTGCGCCAGCTTAATGTGCGATACATCAGCCATCCTCATCATGTTTTGCTTTTCTAAGCGTAATACAGGCGGCGAATTTCGCCGCCTGTAGATGATGGCTGTCTTTTATCAGGCGAGTTTTATCATAATCATACCGGCCAGCAGCAATACCAGGCCGATCCAGCCTTTATTATTTAACCGTTGGCCGAAGAGCACCCATCCTGCTGCCAGGGTCGCGGCAATACCAAACCCGCCCCACAGGGCATAGGCTACTGACAGATCGATACCTTTGACCGCCTGAGACAGGGCGCTAAACGCCCCCAGCACAGCGGCAATCGACATCAGACCGTAAACTTTACGGCGAAAACCATCAGAGAATTTCAGAAACACGTTCGCCAGAATTTCCAGAACAATGGCGAACCCCAGCCAGGCCGCGTGGATCCATTCAAACTGCTGCATGGGTCTGCTCCTTCTGCGGTTTTGTCGGTTTACGTGTACCCGATTTAATCAGCACAATCCCGACTACCAGCGTCGTCAATCCGGCGATCTTCATTGTTGATAAGGTTTCGTCAAATAACAAAACGCTGAACAGCGTAATCAACAAAATACCGATACCTTCCCAGAGGGCATAAGCCACTCCCAGCGCGATTTTCTTCACCGCAAACGAGAGGAAAATATAGGAAAGCGAAATCATCACCAGCATTAAAATAAAACCGGTGTTGCCATCGCTGACGCTTGCCCATTTCATAGACAGCGTGCCGGTAATTTCAGCGAGAATAGCCAGGGCTAATAAAATCCAGTAAAACATGTTTTTCTCCCGCTTGAGAATATAATCCATCGCGGCTCGCTGCGAACAGCAAACCCAAAAAAGGAAATTAAATCAGATAGCTAAGCGCATGACGCCAGCTCAGGCAGAAGACGTGACTATAGCGCGTTGCGCCAGTGTTGCTCACCGGACAGAAGGAAGAAAGAGGTGGAGAATACAGCAGTATGGTTTGAAGAATACGTCCTGAACAAATTGTCCATAAAATTACAATTATCCGCGGTGTTGCTTCTCGTCTTTGCGGATCAAAATTGTCCTCGGTAGTTAAACACGCTAAATTTGTACCATAAGCCAGGATTTTACTCAAAGTCTTTTCAATTCTTTACCGAGGCCGTTTGATTTTGGTTAGTTTATTAAACGCCTTTCGCCTTTATTATAAATAAAAAAATACGCAGGAATTGCCATGGCTAAACCCATCATTACCCTGAACGGCCTTAAGATTGTGATCATGCTCGGTATGCTGGTGATCATCCTGACGGGCGTTCGTTTTGCCGCCGATATTATCGTGCCTTTTATTCTGGCGCTGTTTATTGCAGTGATCCTTAACCCGCTGGTTCAGCGCATGGTGCGGATACGCATACCGCGTGTGCTGGCGATCACCCTGCTCATCAGCATCATTATTATCGCGATGGTGCTGCTGGTCGCTTATCTGGGCACGTCCCTGAATGAACTGGCGCGCACGCTGCCGAAATACCGCTCGTCGCTGGTGATCCCCCTGTTGCAGATTGAACCCTGGCTGCAGCGCGCGGGCATTGAGGTCTCCGTTGAGGAACTGCTGAAGTATATCGACCCCAACGCAGCCATGACCCTCGTCACCAGCCTGCTGGCGCAGCTCTCCAACGCCATGACCTCTATTTTCCTGCTGTTTTTAACCGTGGTATTTATGCTGCTGGAGGTGCCGCAACTGCCTGCCAAACTACAGCATATAATGGTTCGGCCGGTGGAAGGCATGGGCGCGATTCAGCGTGCACTGGACAGTGTTTCCCGCTATCTGGTGCTGAAAACGGCGATCAGTCTCGTCACCGGGTGTGTTGTCTGGGGCATGCTGGTTGCGCTGGATGTGCGGTTTGCGTTCGTCTGGGGACTGCTCGCCTTTGCGCTTAACTATATTCCCAACATCGGTTCCGTGCTGGCGGCCATCCCGCCTATTCTGCAGGTGCTGGTTTTCAGCGGTTTGTATGATGCCCTGATTCTGCTGGCCGGTTATCTGGTGATTAACCTGGTCTTCGGAAACATTCTTGAACCGCGCATGATGGGACGCGGGCTCGGGCTTTCGACCCTGGTGGTGTTTTTATCCCTGATATTCTGGGGTTGGCTGCTCGGCCCCGTTGGCATGCTGCTCTCCGTTCCGCTGACCATCATCGTCAAGATTGCGCTTGAGCAGACGGCGGGCGGGCAAAGTATCGCCGTACTGCTGAGCGATATGAGTCACAGAGGCTGAGCAACCGTTAGTTTACCTACTCGCGCCAGCCCATTGCTGGCGCCACATGTTTGAGGATCGACTCAATCACATGCGCGTTGTAGTCCACACCAAGCTGATTCGGTACGGTCAGTAACAGGGTATCCGCTTCGGCTATCGCGTCGTCCTGCTTCAATTGTTCAACCAGCTTGTCGGGCTCTGCCGCATAGCTGCGCCCGAAAATCGCCCGCGTTTTTTCATCCAGATAGCCCACGCTATCGCTGTCGTTGCGGCTGGCCCCGAAATACATCCGGTCACGATCGTCCATCAGGGCAAAGATACTGCGGCTCACCGACACGCGCGGCTGACGGGTATGGCCCGCCTCAGCCCAGGCCTGACGATACGCGCGGATCTGTTTTGCCTGCTGAATATGGAACGGCTCGCCGGTTTCATCGTCTTTCAGCGTTGAGCTTTGCAGGTTCATGCCCAGTTTTGCGGCCCAGACCGCCGTTGCATTTGAACCGGCACCCCACCAGATGCGGTCGCGTAAACCTTCGGAATGAGGCTCCAGGCGCAGCAGACCCGGCGGGTTCGGGAACATCGGTTGCGGGTTTGGTTTCGCAAACCCTTCTCCGCGCAGCACCTCAAGCAGCACCTCGGTATGACGACGCGCCATATCCGATTCGTTTTCCCCTTCCTGCGGGACATAGCCAAAGTGACGCCAGCCATCAATCACCTGCTCCGGCGAGCCGCGGCTAATTCCCAGCTGCAAACGCCCGCCAGAGATCAGATCCGCCGCCCCGGCATCCTCCGCCATGTACATTGGGTTTTCATACCGCATGTCGATCACGCCGGTACCGATTTCGATGGTTTTGGTTTTTGCGCCTATCGCCGCCAGCAAGGGGAACGGCGAGCTGAGCTGCCGGGCAAAGTGGTGCACTCGGAAATAAGCGCCATCGGCACCCAGCTCTTCAGCGGCCACGGCCAGGTCGATGGACTGCAGCAGCGTGTCCGCTGCGGTTCGGGTACCGGACTGTGGCGACGGCGTCCAGTGACCAAATGATAAAAATCCGATCTTTTTCATAAGGGGTAATCCTGAGAATGTGTTGCGTTTCTTCTACTCTACGCATTACCGGGCAACAATAAATGCCGTTTATTTAACGGAAAGCGTCAAATAAATTGACTGACCTGAGCAGATCGCTAATGCGTTCCATAATGGGATATAATTTCGCTCACTCTTTTCCTGGCAGGTAAAACCGGCAATGGCTCTGATCCCTAAAAACTACGCGCGGCTGGAAAGCGGCTACCGTGAAAAAGCATTAAAAATTTATCCATGGGTCTGTGGGCGCTGCTCACGGGAATTTGTCTATTCCAACCTTCGGGAACTGACGGTTCACCATATCGATCACGACCATACCAATAACCCGGAAGATGGCAGTAACTGGGAGCTGTTATGCCTGTTTTGCCACGATCATGAACACTCGAAGTACACCGAAGCGGATCAGTACGGCACCACCGTTGTCGCGGGAGAAGACGCGCAAAAAGATGTGGGTGTGGCCACTTTTAATCCGTTTGCTGATTTGAAAGCGATGATGAACAAGAAGAAATAATCTTCCAGGAATTTTCTCGCTCCGGCCAGCTCTGTTCACCCGTATACATAGACGTACCAGGTAATGACATAGATGGCCGTAATGATTACCCCGGCTACGCCGAGGAAGATCGCATCTCTCACCTCCACACTAGAATGTCCAGGTGATGGCGGCGGTGACAGCGCCTTCGTTACGTCGCGATACGATCGGGCTGTTATTTGCATGCTCCCCAAGCCAGGTGTAGTCGGCACTCAGTACCGTGCCCCAATGGGTATCGAACTGATGACTCCATGTCAGGCTGCTGTCTATACCGTAGAATCCACCGGGCGCTGAATAACGGCTATAACCGGAGCGCTGACTCTGCTGCTGACTGACGCCATACCAGGTATTGAGGTAACGGCTGTCGCCAAACAGGGATGCAGACTGAAAAGCAATCGTGTCCTGACTGGTTTGTAGAGGAAGCAGCGTAACAGAGGCCTGGTAGTTTACCCCCTGACTGTCCGTTACAGGCAGGGTCGCTTTGCCTTCCACACTCAGCCAGGAAGTGATTTGCCAGCCGACCGCCAGCCCGGTATTCAGGCTGGTATCGATCTCTCCCATCCCTTTCAGATTATTTGCTCCCTCGCGCCAGCTGGCGTTTTCGTCCGCCCTCCCCAGGTCGTAACCCAGCGTATGTTCAAGGTACACGCCGCTGTCATTTTGCAGGTCATATCCAATGCCTTTCTGCGCATCAATAAAGAATGCACCTTTGCGCCCCTGTAAAACAGGAACCCCTTGCCATACCTGCTTGTCAGAGCCTGAATAACGAGGCGCATAGCGTCCTCCTGCCCCAATCGTCAAATAGTCGGAAGACGTTTGTGCCTCATCGGCGTGTACGCCGGATGCTGCCGTCATCAGAAACGGAACGGTCATATACAGGGCTTTTTTTCTCGCTATCATACTGGTCTCCACTTTTACGTTGTGCGCAGTATGATTTGGCTAAATCAATGAATAGTCGGGATAGTGTTAAGAAACGGTCAAGGTGAACAGATGTTGTCCAGAAGAGTGCTGATTATTGAAGATGATGCCGATGCGGCTGGCGTACTTGAAGCTTATTTACGCCGTGAAAATTACGATGTGACCGTCACGGGGGACGGGCTGGCCGGGCTGGAGATGGCGCAACGCTGGAAACCCGATCTTGTCTTGCTGGATGTCATGCTTCCCGGACTCAACGGAACTGAGGTGCTGGCCAGCCTGCGTCGCAAAAGCGATGTGCCCGTTATCATGGTGACGGCTATGGGCGATACGCCCGATCGCATCGGCGCGTTGAGATACGGGGCTGATGACTATGTCGTTAAACCCTATCATCCGGGTGAAGTCGTGGCACGGGTGCAGGCGGTGCTGCGCCGGAGCAATAAAAACACGCGCGAAGAAGAGATCCTTCGCTGGCAGACGCTGGAGGTGGATGTCACGGCCATTGTGGCGAGCATCATCAATGATGACAATACGCCGCGGGTTCTGGATCTGACCCCAACGGAATTTTCGCTACTGACCACGCTGATGCGTTCACCTTCGCGTCCTTTTTCCCGTCAATATTTACTGGAGCACTGTTTGCCGGAAAGCGAGGCCCTGGAGCGGGTGGTGGATACCCATATTTATAACCTGCGTAAAAAACTCGAAGCCGCGGGTCTTTCCGGCGTGCTGGTTAACGTTCGCGGCGTGGGTTACAGGTTCAGACAGCCATGATAAAGAACCGTCATTCCTCCCTCTGGCGCTGGATTTGCGCGCGCATCCTGGCGCTGGCGATTGGCAGCGTGATCGTTATAGCAGCCTGTATGTGGCTGCGTTACGCCGTGCAGAACTACTGGATAATGGGCAAAATGCCCGCAGCGGTCCGGCAGGAGTTTCTCACGCTCAGCCAGAATCCGCAGTCAAACCCGGCCCGCTTTCACGATATTGTAGACAGCTGGTGGGGGCTCAGTTACTCCACCCCATCTATCGCCTCGGCTGACTGGGTCACCGTGGCTCTGCTGGTGCTGGTGATGATCCCCTTCATTGTGGTGATGGGACTTAAGCACGCTCGTCCTCTGGCGCTGCAGTTCAGCTGTCTTCGTGATGCGGCCAAAGATGTGGCCGATGGGCAGTTTGGCCGACAGGCAGAGCTGGTGAAAGATGCGCCCGCAGAAATGATCAGCTTTGCGGCTGACTTTAATACCATGACCGGACAACTGGCTCGCTATGAAAAGGAGCTTCGCGCCTCGCACGTTGCCATGGCACATGAGCTGCGCTCTCCCCTGACGGCAGCCATTGGACGTCTGCAGGGTATGATGGACGGCGTGTTTGACGCCACCCCGGAGCAGTTGGGGATGGTGATGAAACAGCTCCAGCACCTCAACCGGCTGACCGATGAATTGCACCTTCTCTCTTTGGCTGATGCGGGAAATCTTGTGCTTGAAGACAGGCCATTCCGTCTGGATGAGCTGATTCAGGAGCGGGCAGACTGGATAACCCCACAGGCCGATGCGCATAATTTTACGATAACGTTGCGTAACCCGCGCCCATGCCCCTTCAGAGGCGATGCGTTCCGTATGGGACAGGTGTTTACGATCCTCATGGAGAATTCACTCCGCTACGGACGCGAGGGAGGCCATCTGGAGGTGACCCTGCATTATGCCCAGGGGCAGTACACCCTCGAATTCGCCGATGACGGTCCGGGTGTATCAAAGCACTTTTTACCGGACATGTTTAAGCGATTTAGCCGCGAGGAACAATCACGCGCCCGGCACTCCGGTGGCAGCGGCCTCGGTTTATCAATTGCGCAGGCGATTTGTCAGGCGCATGGGGGAAGTATTAGCGCGTCATTACCAGAAACCGGAGGGCTTCTGGTGTGCATCCAGCTGCCCTGGCGCGCTTGTGACGAGGAAAATTCCCGCTCTTGATAAACCCTTGACACAACATCGAATCTTTCTCGATGAACAGCCGATTAAATAACGCCATCCCTTTTCTGGAGCGGCGTTATGTCAGACGAATTCATTCTCTCCCTCCGCCACAGCCTGCATCATGTATACAGCGTGGCGCGCACCCTTTCCTGGCTACACTTTATTCCCCTGGTGATACTTGCCCTGGCTATCATCCCGCTAACCGGTTGCGGCGATAAACACGAAAACACGCCGCCCCCCGTGCGGGCGGTACGCTACAGTGTGGTGGGTTCAGCGAAAACGCTGCCAGCACTGGAAAGAACCGGTGAGATCCTTGCCCATGATGAGACGACGCTGAGTTTCCGTACCGGGGGCAGGATCCTCACGCGCGTCGTCGATATTGGCGACCGGGTTACCGCCGGGCAACTGCTGGCGACCCTCGACAATACCACCGGACAAAATCAGCTCGACGCGGCCACCGCTGACTATGAGGGTGCCAAAGCCTCAGCGCAGATTGCCGCGCTCAACGTCAACAGAATGCAAACGCTGATGCCCACCGGCGCTATAGCCCGCACACAACTCGACACAGCCCGTGCAGACTGGCTTGTCGCCAGCGCGCGTCTGAAAAGTAGCGAGGCGGCACTGCGCAACGCCCGGGAAAGCCTGGGCTGGACCCGCCTTCTCTCGCCGAAGGAAGGCATCATTACCGCGGTTAGCGCCTCTGCGGGCCAGATTGTCAGCGCAGGCCAGTCGGTGCTGACGCTGGCGACCGGTGAAGCCCGCGATGTGGTCTTTGATGTTGCCGCGCCTGATGAGATCCCCTCACCGGATAAGGCTGAATTCCGCGTCGCCTTGCTCAGCGACCCGACGGTCAATGCTTCAGCGGTGTTACGCGATATCACGCCTCAGGCCGATCCCCTGACCCGTACCTGGCGGGTCAGAGCCACCCTGAACAACCCGCCCGCCGCCATGGCACTGGGTGCCAGCGTCACCGTAACCCTGCCCTCCAGTGCCGCGTGCGGTTACGTCCTTCCTGCGTCGGCACTGAGTCGTTACGCAGACAAGCCCGCTGTGTTTGTAATCAACCGGCAATCTCAGGCGCAACTGCGCGTGGTTGTGCCTGCACGTTACACGGCCTCCTCCGTCATCATCGCCTCCGGTCTTGCGCCCGGTGACAGGGTGATTACGGCTGGCGTGAGCAAATTACGCTCAGGAGAACAGGTGATTGCCGGGGAGGAGCAGCCATGAACATGAGAAGCACAAAAGAGACATTTAACCTCTCCGCCTGGGCGCTTAAAAATCAGCAGATGGTCAGTTTCTTTATGCTGCTGGTGATGGCGATGGGCGTGTTCTGTTACGAGCGCCTGCCGCGCAACGAAGATCCGGCGTTTACCATCAAAACGGCCGTGGTCTCCGCGCAGTGGCCGGGGGCATCGGTAGCGGACACGACTCGTCTGCTGACGGATACGCTTGAGAAAAAGTTACAGGAGATCCCCTGGCTTGATTATATCGAAAGCGAAACCCGGGCAGGACGCACCGTTATTCATATCAACCTGCGCGATGATACGCCGCCGCAAACGGTGCCGGATATCTGGTACCAGGTGCGGAAGAAAATGCAGGATATCGCTCCGTCTCTGCCAGAAGGCGCTCAGGGCCCTGATGTCAATGACGAATTTGACGACACGTTCGGCACAATTTATGGCTTCATCCCCGAAGGCTATACCCTGCGGGAGGTTCGGGATCGGGTGGAGACACTGCGTCGGGAGCTGATGTCCCTGCCGGATATCGGCAAAACCACCCTGCTGGGTGAACAGCAGGAACAGATGGTTCTGGCCTTTTCCCCGGCCCGTCTGGCGGGGATGGGTCTGGATATTCAGCAGGTGGCGGAGGCGCTCAGAGCACAGAATGCAGTCGTCCCGGCGGGCATCATACGCACGGGGCAGGAGAACATCGCACTCCACGTCAGCGGTGCGCTCACCTCAGAGGAGAGTTTACGCGCGGTCACGCTGCATATTAACAATCGTTATATCCCCCTGACTGACATTGCCACCCTCACCCGGAAAAGCGCCGAACCGCCCTCACCGGCGTTCCGGGTTAACGGAAAACCGGCTATCGGGCTGGCGATTTCAATGGCGCCGACAGGCAATATGCTGCGCTTTGGCGCCGCGTTGAATCAAAGAGTGGCCGCCCTCAGCGCCGGGCTGCCGCACGGTATCGAGATGGTGAAGGTCGCCGATCAATCCGCGGTAGTCAGCGACGCGGTGAGTGGTTTTATCAGGGTTCTTATTGAAGCGGTGGTTATCGTCCTGGCCGTTTCATTTGTCTCTCTGGGGCTACGGGCGGGGCTGGTTGTGGCTGCGGCAATCCCGTTGGTTCTGGCCATGACCTTCGCCGGAATGATGCTGGCCGGGATTGGCCTGCAGCGCATCTCGCTCGGGGCACTGATTATTGCGCTGGGTCTGCTGGTGGATGACGCCATGATCACCGTGGAAACCATGGTTTCTCGTCTGGAGGCTGGCGATTCCCGTCGGCAAGCGGCAACCCGGGCGTTCACAACGACGGCATTCCCGATGCTCACCGGCACACTGGTGATGATCGCCGGATTTATTCCGGTCGGCTTTGCGGCATCCAGCGCGGGTGAATACTGCTTTTCTCTGTTTGCGGTCGTGCTGATTGCCCTGCTGTGTTCATGGGTGGTCGCGATCCTGTTTTCACCGCTGACCGGAACATGGCTGCTGCCCGAGAACGTCAGGCATCATACCTCCGGCCCGGGGCTGCTCGCACGCGGGTATCACTGGCTGCTGCGTAAGGTATTGCGCCACCGACTCACCACCGTGCTTTGCGCCCTTGCCGCACTGGTTTTGTCCATATACGGGACGACATTTATGCAGGGTGAGTTTTTTCCCGCTTCCGACAGACCAGAGCTGCTGGTGAGCCTGACGCTTCCGGCCAACGCCTCACAGCCGGAAACGCAAAGAGAGGCCGAAAAGCTGGAGAAGGCGCTGGCAGGCAATAGCAATATCGATCATTACTCAACATACGTGGGATCGGGCGCCATCCGTTTTTATCTGCCAATGGATGTGATGCTGGAGAATGAAAACAGTGCCCAGTTGGTGGTGGTCGCGAAAAACCTCGCCGCCCGCGACCGTCTGCACGCACAGCTGAACAAGATACTGGCGACGCAATTTAGCGACATCATCACACGCGTATCGCCTCTGGAACTCGGCCCCCCGGTCGGCTGGCCAATCAAATACCGGGTTAGCGGACCGGACTATGTAAAGGTTCGGGCGCTGGCGAATCACCTGACGGAGGTGATTGGCCGGTCACCGCTCTCACGTGAAGTCAACCAGACCGCCGGTGAACCGGAGAGAGTGATTACCCTTGAGGTGAATCAGACAGCGGCCCGGGCTGCGGGCGTGTCGTCAGAAAGTCTGGCCCGGACGCTGAATACGGTCTGGTCCGGCAGCGTCGTGACCTCAATACGGGATAATGACCGGCTGGTGGATGTGGTGCTCCGCGCCAGAGACAGTGAACGTCTTAATCTGGCCACACTGTCGTCACTGACCGTTGAGGGGAACGATGGCAAAAAAATTCCGCTCAGTGCTGTCGCAACGCCGGTCTGGGATGTGGACGATCCGGTTGTCTGGCGTCGTCAGCGCCTGCCGTTTATCACCGTGCAAACTGACCTTGCGCCGGGACTCAGAGCTGAGGTCGTCTCCGCCGCGCTGCGCCCGGCAGTGGATAAACTGCGTGCCCGCTTGCCTGCGGGCTACAGTATTGAGGAAGGCGGCGCGGTTGCGGAATCCGATAAAGGAAACCGCTCTGTCTTTACCGTTCTTCCGGTGACGCTGGTTATTATGTTGTTATTGCTGATGCTTCAGCTACGACGCTATTCCCGGATGTTTCTGGCCCTGTTCATGGCCCCGTTTGGCTTACCGGGCATCGTTCTGGCGATGCTGCCGGGTGGAACACCGATGGGGTTCGTCGCCCTGCTGGGCGTGATCGCGCTGGCGGGCATGATCATTCGTAACGCGGTGATCCTGATCGGCGAAGCTGACAGCAATCTGGCTCAGGGGATGACGAACGATGCCGCCATTATCGCAGCCGCAGAGCACCGGGCCAGACCTATCTGTCTGACCGCCTGTGCCGCCATTCTGGGCATGATCCCCATCTCGCACCAGGTATTCTGGGGACCTATGGCGTATGCCATTATCGGGGGGTTGCTGGTCGCGACGCTGGTCACACTCACGGTACTGCCCGCGTCGTTCAGTCTGTTATTACAGTGGGGGGACGGTTTACGCAACCGGCACAGCGTATAAAACCCGGTCTGTGCTGAAAGCGAAATTGTCCCCCGATCCGTTACGCGGCCGTCAGCGCAAAACGGGTTCTCAGGACCTCAGCAATATCCTCTTCCGCCAGTTGCTGTGTCTTTGTGCCATTTGCGGTGATGGTCTTCAGCATATTGCCCAGCAGGATCTGGCGTCCTCCTTCGTTGCCAGGAGGCCGAAGGTCTGATCAATGCGCTGGAGGTGCATCGGCGCGATTTGTCACGAGCTGGCGGGTACCGCGTTCGGAGCGTCGATGCGTTAATGGTTAGTGAGGATCGTCTCTGAATGCCGCATGGTGGCATTCAGAAATTGAAAACGGAAAGATCTTTAATATCGGCGTGTGGATTGGCGTTTTTTACCGCTATCAAAAAAGCAGAGAAATTATGATTGAACATCGTTACGTTCGGGTAAAACTGCACCTGTTTTTCCCTTCCGTTTTCAACATAGATTACTGACCAGATCCGACGATTATTGACCATCGTCGATCCCGGCTTAATGTTTACTATTCTGGTCAGTTCAACCTGAGTGGTTCTATCCTTCTGAATTTCATAAAAATAGCGGTCATCATAAAAATAAACCTTGCGGGAAAAACAATCAAAAAACCACGGGTTAGTGGATATTTTCTTCTTGCCCTGGGCATCTGAAACGATGCGTTTTGGCTGGCGAAATGACCTCACGCCATTCCTTATCACCAGATATAACCCAATAACCGGCAGAGCCATTAATAAAACGCTGATTGCTTCCCGCATATTCACCAATCCCGTTGATCACAGTCATGAGCGAGTATAAAGGGTTCGTTCCTGAGAACAACATCCCCCCTGTCAGGGAATAATGCGTGCCGCCCTGAGCTGTGCGAACAGGCTGAAAAACATTTCGTCGGTGGCCTGCATGGCGGTGAACCCGGCCCGACGCAGCTTGCTGCCATCGCCAAACATATCGTAATCCCAGCTAAACACGAAGTCGGCAAACTGTCCGTCGTTCAGCTGCAAAATATCGCTTTCCACCAGCCCGCGAGCTGCGGCGAGTTCATGCCATACCGTGCGGTAGTCCGTAAACAACTGCTTAAATGAGAGCCGGACCGGGGGTGCAAACTCCAGTCCAAACCAGTGTGCAATGCGTGGCCACAGCTCGCTCCAGCGCCAGATGTCACCGTTATTCATATTGAATGCCTGGTTCTCTGCTACCGGCGACGTGGCGGCCCACACGGTCGCCTCTGCCAGCAATTCGCCGTCTGTATGATCAACAATGCTGTGCCAGGTCTGTTCGGCGCCGGGAAAACGCAGCGGTAAATTCAGCGCCTTACACAGCGATGCGTACAGCGCGATGCTCAGGGCAAGATTCATGGCGTTACCCGGCACCGTGCTGCCCACCACGCCCGGCCGGATGGCGCTCCAGTGCCACGCTTTTCCCCGCTGAAAATCGCTAAGCCACCTGAGCTGGGCCGCGTTAAACTCCGCGCCCGGTACGCCGGGATCGCTTTCACGTGCCGGGGTTTTGAACGGACCAAGATGCGCGCCGTAGACTTTGTAGCCCTGCATCAGGCTGACCGTCTCAAGGGGCGCCGTGTTTTCGAGGTTACTGACCAGATGGCGCAGCATGGTGACGTTCGGTTCAACCATCTCTGTCCAGTTCGCGGCATTGACCCAGGCGCTGTAAAACACATGAGTGATCCCGCTGAGCGATGACAGTGCCCGCGCGCTGTCCTGTGCATCCAGTAAATCAACATTAACCATCGCAATGCCTTCAGGGTGAGATACCGCCTGGCGGCTCAGGCCAATAACCTCCCACTGATTACGCAAAAGCGTTTTGACCAGCTGGTTGCCAACAATCCCGCTGGCGCCAGCGACCAGCGCGACCCTGTGTTGCTGCGTCTTATTCATGGTGTTTCTCCGAAAGGGGTGACAGACACAGTGTGATCTATTATTTTTTCCTGATATATCCCCCAAATCCGATGGCATTTATAAGCAGAATCACGAAATGAATAATAAGCTCAACGCTATTTCCACTTTTCTGCGCGTCGCCGAAGCCGGCTCCTTTTCCGCTGCCGCCCGCCTGGCCGGGATCAAGCAGTCCGCCGTCAGCCAGCAGATCGCCGCCCTTGAGGAAGAGCTCGGTGTGGTATTGCTGCATCGTACAACGCGCAGGATGAAGCTCACCGCGCAGGGTGAGCGTTACCGGCGGGATATGCAGCTTGTGCTGGAGGCCATGCAGGAAGCAGAGCGACGCCTGAACCCGGTTGAGCATCAATATCAGGGGGCCGTACATGTGCAGTTGCCGAGCGGCCTGGGCCAGATCGTGTTGCCGCGCCTGCTGACGCTACAGCGCATGAATCCTGAATTACATCTGCAGGTTTCGCTTGATGACCGCATCGCCGATCTGGTCACCGAAGGGGTGGATGTGGCGCTTCGGCTGAGCGCGGAGCCTCCGCAAACCCATGCCGCACGCGTACTGGCACGCATTGAAACGCCGCTCTTTGCCGCCCCGTCATTCCCGCCGGTAGAGTCCGTGTACGCGCTGGCGGCGCTTCCCCACGTGCGATTCAGCGGCATCCCGCTGGACGCTCCCTTACGCCTGGTTTCTGATGACGAAACGATTGATATTGCAGTGAATACCGTTTTCCGCGCCAATACCAGCGACGCCCTGTTACAGGCGCTGGAGGCAGGCATGGGTATTGGCGGTATGCAACTACCGCTCGCGGCACGGGCGTTGCAAACCGGCACGCTGGTGCAGGTACTCCCCGCGTGGCGGTTACCCGACCGCTTTCTCTATGCGGTTTATCCGGACGCTCGCTTTATTCCACACAGGGTCAGAAGCGTTGTGGGGGTTATAGAACAGCTACTGCCTGAAATAATTAAGAAAAATTAAACATTCCAGAATGCATACTCGCCAGCGCGCCTTGTTGAACTAAAAATTTTCGACTTTCAACGAGTTCCGGAAAATTCCCCTCCCGTCTCTTGATCGTTCTGGTTAATCATGAATACTGTATATAAACACAGTAATATGAGTTAACCATTATGCAGTTGATCTCTCCTTTGGGGCCTGATGCCACGTTATTGCTTCCGTTGTTTATGGAGCGGGTGCCCTGTGGCTTCCCCAGCCCTGCTCAGGATTATGTCGAGGATAGCCTTGATCTGAACAAGCTGGTGATCAAACACCCCAGCGCGACCTATTTTGTCAGGGTGAGCGGTGATTCGATGATCGGCGCAGGCATCAGCCATGGTGACCTGCTGGTGGTTGACCGTTCGTTAAACGCCGTTCATGGCGATATTGTAATTGCGGCGGTCGCGGGCGAATTTACTGTGAAGGAGCTGCAAACGCATCCGCGTCTTCAGCTCATCCCCCATAATCCTGACTACGCACCGGTCGTTTTTGCCGCAGAAGACGAACTGGAGATCTTCGGCGTTGTGACGTTTACCCTGAAAGCTAACCGCCATGTTCGCGCTCGTTGACGTAAACAGTTTTTACACCTCCTGCGAGACGGCGTTTCGGCCCGACCTTAAGGGGAAACCCGTGGTGGTCGTTTCAAACAACGATGGCTGTATCATTTCACGTTCAGCAGAAGCAAAAGCATTGGGGATCGGCATGGCCGGTCCCTACTTCAAGCTGAAGGATGAGCTGCGACGCCAGAAGGTACACGTCTTTAGCTCCAATTATGCGCTGTATGCGGATATGAGCCGCCGGGTGATGACCATTCTCGAAGAGATGGCCCCGAGAGTGGAGATCTACTCGATTGATGAAGCCTTTCTGGATCTGACGGGCGTCAGCCAGTGTATGTCTCTGGAGGCGTTCGGTCAGGCTATCCGCCAGCGCCTGTACAAAGAGACCGGCCTGCTGGTCGGGGTCGGTATCGCGCCCACCAAAACCTTAGCCAAGCTGGCTAACCATGCCGCCAAAACCTGGAAGAAAACCAACGGTGTGGTGGATTTATCGAATATCGATCGTCAGCGTAAACTGCTGTCACTGGTACCGGTCAGCGAAGTGTGGGGCGTCGGGCGCAGGATCAGCAAAAAACTGAATCTGATGGGGATCGAGACTGCCCTGCATCTGGCGGAATGTTCAAGCTGGGTGATCCGTAAACACTTTAATGTCGTGCTGGAAAGAACCGCCCGCGAGTTACGCGGTGAACCGTGTCTGGCGCTGGAAGAGTTTTCGCCAACAAAGCAACAAATCATCTGCAGCCGCTCCTTCGGCAGCCGTATCACCCGGTATGACGATATGCACCAGGCGATCTGCGCCTATGCCGAACGCGCCGCCGAGAAGCTGCGCGAAGAGAAACAGTTTTGCTGCTATATCAGCGTCTTTATTCGCACCAGCCCGCATGCAGAGGACGAGGTTTTTTATGGTAACCAGGCCTCCGGCAAGCTGACGATCCCCACCAACGATACGCGGGATATTATCAGGGTAGCTATCGAGTCATTGAACCGAATCTGGAAAGAGGGACATCGCTATATGAAAGCGGGCGTCATGCTCAGTGACTTTTTCAGTCAGGGCGTGGCGCAGCTTAGCCTGTTCGATGAACACCCACCGCGGCCAGACAGTACAGCCCTGATGCAGGTTATCGACCGCCTTAACCGTTCAGGCCGGGGGTCTGTGTGGTTTGCGGGCCAGGGGGCGGTGAAATCCTGGGCGATGAAGCGGGATATGCTGTCGCCCTGCTACACCACGCGCTATTCCGATTTGCCGATCGTTAAATAACAAAGCCCGGATCCCTCCGGGCTCTGTTTATACGTGATTACACCAGCGCATTCAGCGTAGCCAGCGCGTCAGGCGGTAACACCAGCTCCCCTGCCGCGAGGTTTTGCCGCAGATGCGCCACGGAAGAGGTTCCCGGGATCAGCAGAATGTTCGGAGAACGCTGCAGCAGCCAGGCCAGCGCAACCTGCATCGGTGTCGCCCCCAGGTCGTCCGCCACCGCCTGCAGCCCGGAAGATTGCAGCGGCGTAAAACCGCCCAGCGGGAAGAACGGCACATAAGCAATCCCCTGCTGCGCAAGCGAATCCACCAGCGCATCGTCACTACGGTTCACGATGTTGTACATATTTTGCACACACACCACGGGCACCATCTTCTGCGCCTCGGCAACCTGCGTGGCGGTGACATTGCTCAGACCAATATGTCGCACCAGCCCTTGCTGCTGTAGCTCTGCCAGGGTGGACAGCGGTTCAGCGATCGAGCCTTCCGCCGGTCCGTGTGCGCTAAACATAATCCGCAGGTTCACCACGTCCAGCACATCCAGCTGCAGATTGCGCAGGTTGTCGTGTACCGCCTGGGTCAGCTCCTGGGCGGAAAAGGCCGGCAGCCAGGCGCCTTTATCATCGCGTCGCGCACCGATTTTGGTGACGAGGGTAAGATCGTCCCGGTACGGATGCAGCGCCTCGCGGATCAGCTGGTTAGTCACATGCGGACCATAAAAATCGCTGGTATCGATATGATTCACGCCCGCCGCCACGGCTTCCCGGAGCACTTCCAGCGCGGCATTTTTGTCCTTCGGTGGCCCAAAAACGCCCGGCCCGGCCAGCTGCATTGCGCCGTAACCCAGCCGTTTAACCGTGCGTGTGCCCAGCGCGTATGTCCCGCTTTTATCGATGCTGCTCATGTTCACCTTCCTCATAAAAAAGATCCGGATTTACAACAGGTTCCCGACCAGAACCCATAGTTAAGCGCGAGTTAAATTAAAGTTTAAATTTTAGACGACGATAGTATTTGTGTACCCTTGCACTTTCTTACGGACGACCGCTATGCTGAAAAATCTGCACGTGATTACCGGTATTATCTTTGCTCTCACCATATTCTGCCTGCTACAAGTTGTCACGGGAGGGTTGTTCTACTCTGCCGTCAGCAACGATCGCCATAACTTCCAGAACTCCGGGGTGCTTAATGCCCAGCAGGAGAGCCTGAGCGACAGCGTTAACACCCTCATCAAAACGCGCGTTACCGTGACGCGCGTGGCCATCCGCTATCTGAAAAATCAGCGCGATCCGGCGTCCCTTGAGGCGATCAACAAACTGCTTGGCACCGCGGGTAACTCTCTGGCTAAAGCAGAAGCCTATAACAAACAGTGGCAGGCCCTGCCGCAGGTTAACGGCCAGAGTGCGGCGCTAACCGACGAGATGCTGAAATCCTGGAACCAGATGCACGAAGTGATGCGTCTGTCGATTGAGTATCTGCGTGCCGACAACTATCAGGCCTATGGCGATCTGGATGCGCAGCAGGCACAGGACGATATGGAAGCGGTCTATAACCGCTGGCGCGCCGAAAACAACACGCTGCTGAAAGCAGCGGCCGAAGAGAACCAGAGCAGCTTTACCCAGATGCAATGGACGCTGGCGGCTATATTCCTGGCCGTTATCGCCGTGCTGGTGGTGATCTGGCAGGGGTTACAGCACCTGCTGTTAAAACCGCTGCAAACCATTATGAACCATATTCGCACCATTGCGGCGGGCGACCTGACGCAGGATATTACCCTCTCTGGCCGCAATGAGATGGGCCAGCTGGCGGCCGGTCTGCATGAGATGCAGCAATCTCTGGTCACCACGGTCAGCGCCGTACGCGGCAGCACCGACTCCATCTACACCGGCGCAGGCGAAATTGCCGCCGGGAGCAACGATCTTTCCGCCCGTACGGAAGAACAGGCCGCCTCGCTGGAAGAGACCGCAGCCAGCATGGAAGAGCTGACCGCCACGGTGAAACAGAACTCCGACAACGCCCGTCAGGCGACCCTGCTGGCGAAAAACGCGTCTGAAACAGCGGCGCGCGGCGGTCATGTGGTGGATAACGTTGTCCGCACGATGACGGAAATTGCCGACAGTTCGCAGCAAATTGCCCACATCACCGGCGTGATTGACAGCATTGCCTTCCAGACCAACATTCTGGCGCTGAATGCCGCGGTAGAAGCCGCACGCGCCGGGGAACAGGGCCGTGGCTTTGCGGTGGTTGCCGGGGAAGTACGTACCCTGGCGAGCCGCAGCGCGCAGGCGGCAAAAGAGATCAAGGGCCTTATCGAGAACTCTGTCAGCCGCGTGAATACCGGCTCTGAGCAGGTCAGCGAAGCCGGTGCAACGATGAAGGAAATTGTGGCGGCGGTCACCCGCGTGACCGATATCATGGGCGAGATTTCATCTGCGTCCGATGAGCAGAGTCGCGGTATTGAACAGGTGAGCCTGGCCGTTTCGCAGATGGACAGCGTCACCCAGCAAAACGCCGCGCTGGTGCAGCAGTCCGCCACGGCGGCAGCGGCGCTGGAAGATCAGTCCGAACAGCTGCGCCAGGCGGTGGCGGCATTTCGTCTGAACGGTAAACAACAGGCCACGGCGCCCCGTACAACGCATGTGAAAACACCACAGCTGTTGCGCCCGGCCACGGCAGGCACCGCCACCGACAGCAACTGGGAAACCTTCTGAGTTCAGCGCGGGCGAGCACCTCGCCCGCGCTAATCCCGTTAACGGCTGCGCTTGGCGTGCCGTTCCCAGTTCTCCTGTTTCGCGTCGTTGGATTTTCGCAGTGAAACATAACAGGCCCCGCTGCCGCCGTGATGCGGCAGCGCCACGCAGAAGGCCTGTACTTCCTCAAACTCTGTTAACCAGCGCGCCAGATAGCTACGTATCACGTTAGGATGAGCATTCTGTTCGCGCCCTTTTCCATGAATGATAATCAGATTGCGTAATCCGTCGCGTCCGGCCTGGCGAATAAAGGCGTACAGCATCTGGCGGCAACGCTCGGCGGGCTGACGTAACAGGTTCAGGCTGGCCTCGCGGGAGTATTTCCCCGAGCGCAGCTTATCCATTACGCCCTGTTGTATCCCTTCACGCTGAAATGCCAGCGGCTCATCCAGGGGCAGAAGTTCCAGAAAGCCCAGGGTGAGGAAGTTATCCAGTTGCTCGGTATCAATCTCCTGGCGCGCCCGCGTGTTGCGGCTCGGCTGCCAGTGAATATCTGCGCAGCGCTTCAGGGGCTGGACATCCTCCATGGCGTCAAGAAACAGTGATTTGTCGTCAGGGTTCATGGAAATCCTCCGGCTACATCTGAGCCTGTACTATACCTTCGCGGGGGGTGTGCCTCAACAGCCGTTCCCCCGGGCAGGGTGGCGCTGAAAGCAAGCTGATGAATATCAATCGACAGCCGGGGAAAAATTAAACACCACTTAACGCAAACTTCAGCGTAAATAAAACACGCAATTTGGCTTAAACATCCATAAAATCAAACACTCAACCGCCTTTCATTTTGAGAGAAAGCTGTTATAACTTAATTAACCTGCCTCATGGATATAACATCCAGGATATGCGAAGGGATGCACTGCTGTGTGTACTGAAGGGTCTGTCTGATGTCGGACAGGCCCTGTTTTTTATGGATGATGTTTCACGCAGAGACGATTGCCCGCGCCTCGCGTCTGAATTGCGTAATTAACGACTCCGTAAGCGGGGTCTGGCGCGAATCCCGACGCTGAATTAAATAATACGTCGCTTTTGGAAGTGATTCGACAACCGGCAGCATAACCAGACGCCCCGCCAACAGGGGGTCACAACCCAGCTCCTGCGGCAATATGCTTAAAAAATCGCTTTGTGCGACAAGGCTGATACACGACGAAAATGTTTCGCAGACCACGCCAATGCGGGGTATTTGCGAGCGATGGCTAAATACATCCTCTAACTGCTTATAATAACTTCCCCGGGGCGTTGGCATGGTCCAGTTATAATGCAGCAGATCGTTAATGGAGGTTGCTCCCGTCGCCGGATGTCCCTCCCGGCAAAATACGGCAAACGGTTTTTCTAATAGCTTTTCAAACGTAAATTCATGATCGTAAGGCCCCTGATAATAGGTATTGATGGTGAAGTCCAGTTCGCCCTGGCGTAATTCATTGATCATCGATACCAGCTGCCCTTCCATAATTCGCACCTTAACCTGCGGATGCTGCGCATGAAAGCGGGTGATAACCGCAGGCATAAGGCTTCGCGAAATACTCGCCCCCATCCCGATATTGATCTGCCCGGCCAGCTCGCCCTGCCGCTGGCGAATGTCATCCTGCGCCGCGCGCAGCTCTTCCAGAATCAGCCTGGCGCGCTGATAGAAGCCTTCGCCACACTCGGTTAACGCCACGCCTTTGCTTCGGCGCACAAAGAGCTGCGCCGCCATGCCCTCTTCCAGCTCTTTGATCGATTTGGTCAACGCCGGTTGCGAAAGATTCAGCGTCCTGCTGGCGCCGCGAATGCTGCCCTGACGCGCCACTTCAACGAACGCCCGAATTTGATGAAATTTAATCTGAAATGACATAGCCCGACCGATAACCGTTGTTTATCAGAGTAAAGAAACTGTCATCTACTTTAATGGAAAGGGATGTGCGAGGGTAATTCCTGAACGGTTAAAAC